>TARA_R110002012_G_scaffold99980_1_pt1 | contig 134397 bp, 99 predicted proteins | sample TARA_R110002012 | Tara Oceans TARA_R110002012 (sample SAMEA4396515) | marine metagenome | biome: Westerlies Biome; feature: [DCM] deep chlorophyll maximum layer (ENVO:01000326); material: water (ENVO:00002006), including particulate matter (ENVO:01000060) such as... | depth 40 m
ATGTTCAAATTTATATTTATCAGTTTAATCCTATTTACAATGCATACAAACATAATCTATGATTTTGATTCCAATAAAGCTATAAATACCTGGAGTGTAGTGGATGATACCGTAATGGGAGGGATGTCAAATGGAACTTTTCAGTTATCTAAGGATGGTCATGGAGTGTTCACTGGATATGTAACTACGGAAAATAATGGAGGTTTTTCCTCTGTTCAATATGAGTTTGAAAAGATGAGTGTAAAAGGCTACAATAAAGTAGTGCTTAGATTAAAAGGAGATGGGAAAAAATATCAATTTAGAATTAAGGCAAGTCAAAGCGATTATTATTCCTACATTAATGAGTTTCCCACTTCTGGCGAATGGCAGGAAATTTCAATTCCTTTGCACGAGATGTCCCCGTCATTTAGAGGTCGAAAGTTAGATATGCCCAATTTTTCTGGAGATTCGATTGAACAGCTGGTATTTTTGATTGGCAATAAGAAAAAAGAAAGCTTCCGCTTGATTATTGATAAGATTGAATTGCAGTAAGAATAATTTCCTCTTTATCCTTAATTTTAAGGCACTTCTACAATTAATAGTTTTTAGTAATAATAGCAGAACCTTTTTAGACAAAGTATTACTTCATTTTTAGTTCTCACGTTTCATAATTTCAGGAAAAAGCTATTGAATCATTTTTATTGCTCTCGCTCATCTGTTTCTGATATATTCTGTTGATAATCAGAAATATCCCGATACTAATATTAAAATATTAATATTTAGTAAAAAATATATCCTAAAAATAGCATGAGATAAGTTTTTTTGCTACATTGTTTTTGTAAGCTACTGATATTCAGAAAAGTATATAATAGCAGTTCAGTTTACTGTTTGTGGTGGTTGCAAAAATTGAGTAATAGAGTGAAAAAACTTCTTATAATTTTATTGATTCTTTTCAGCATTAAAGTTTATAGTCAAACCCCTAATTTTAAATGGGTTGGGGGAGATACGACTGTGAATCCCTCTGGTTCTTTACAAAAGACTTATGTTGGTCCAAGGCAGTTTGCGGCATCTTGGCAGGATGAAGATGGAAATTATTATATTTTTGGTGGGGAAGGATATTCATCCGAGGGGAAATACGGAATCCTAAACGATTTCTGGCAATATGACCAAGACAATGGTGTTTGGAAGTACCTCAGTGGAAATATAGCAGTTAATAGCATAGCAGAAAATGACAATGCACTTAGATTTGACGGAAAAGATGATTACGTTCAAGTAGACGGCTTAATCCCGTATAGAAGTGATTTTACATGGGAAGTTACATTTAGAAAAGGAGTTGACAATAATGCTTATCAAGGGCTTATTTCTCTAGACAATTTTAGCTGTTGCTATCCAGATGGTGTAAGCACCAATTTCGGATTATTCTTGGTTAATAATGCCTTATATTTTGAACGTCCCGGATTTGTCCAACACTTTGTTTCTAATAATATAGAAACCAACGAATGGAATAATATCTCCATGTCTGTGGAAATTAATGAAAATGGTGCAAATGAATTGATTAAGTTTTATATCAATGGAGATTTTATCAATTCCCTTGAAGATGATTTCGATGCGCTTATAGATGATACTGATACTACATTGATGGCGACCATGATTGGTCGTCAACGGTTTTCGTATTTCAAAGGCTCAATTGATGATGTAGTAATTTGGAATTACGCGAAGACAGAAAGCGAAGTAATAAACGAATTGAACACTGCCGTTTTACCGAATGATAGTAGATTAACAGCTTACTTTGATTTTAATCAAGGTATTGCAAATGGCGATAATACTGAAACCATCATTCTAGATACAGAAATCAAATATTTTTCGAGGGAAGATTCTGTAGATAATAGTTTAGTGGAAAACCAATGGAGGCTATCACCTGACGTAAAGATTACCAGGGAAAATGACTATCCATTATTTAATTATGCTACTACTCCTGTTTTCAATTCTTTTGACCAACCATTTAAGACCGAGTGGGCGACAGGGACTACCGCAGAAGCTGAGCCAGAAAGTTATGATACCTTCTATGAGATTTACTTAAATATGTACTATAGTCCCGAGGGCTTTGTGGATAATCCGATTTCACTTTTTTTGCCAGAGGAGAACAGATACTTTGATGTAGAATTCTCACAATACACGGAAGATCCCTCTACCACAGGTGGCCCTGGAGGAGGGGGATTTGCAGTGTCTTATACGGAAGTTTTGGAAACTATTGCTTTCGATACTTTGGCCGACAAATCAATCAATGATTTCGATGGAAAGCTAGTTAATTTTACAAATAGAGATGCTCCCTATTTTAAGGGAGAAATAGCTCAATTAAGAGTCTGGAACGTGGCAAGAACAGAACAAGAGCTTGTCAACAATTTATTAGATGTAGATCCTGAAAGTGCTGGGCTCATGGCCTATTTCGATTTTAATGACGGAATTCCTGAGGGGGATAACAGCGGAATTTCACATGTGTTAGATAATACTTCTAATAATTTCGATGGCAATATCATTGGATTTGATTTAGATGGTATTAATTCCAATTTTAATCAAAGTACTTTACCTGCTGCAGCTGAATCTACAGGAGTTTTAAAATTTGATGGTTTAAAAGATAATATTGAAATTCCTAACCTAGCAGTTTTTAAGGATAACTATACTATTGAAACCTGGTTCAAAACCGCGGAAGATGGAACGTTATTTTCGTGGGCGCCACCAGGGGCTGAAAGTTTCTGGCTTGAAGGAGGGATCACTTTTTTTATACAAAGTGGAGGTCTGGCAGTTGATGTATTTAATGTCGGAGGGCCTTATGGCGTTAGGAAGAATGGCAATGATATTACGGATAACCAATGGCATCATGTGGCATTTACAATTGAAAAAGATATCAGCGGAATAAATGAAAGGATTCGAATTTATATTGACGGGGTTCTGGAAAACGAAAGCTTCTATAACTTCTCAGATATTATTAATGATGGAAGCGGTAATTTTATTTCCAAAATTGGATTCACAAATTTTAATTTTCCGTTTTTAGATTTCTCATCTGGTGGATTAATTCCTAATAGCACCTCAAATTGGGTGCCAGGAAAGGATGGAAAAGCCCAAATTTCCAAATCTCAAAGTTTTTATATTTCTGATAATGACGGTAATTTATGGATGTTTGGAGGTAAAGGCCTAGATGAATTTGCCAGTGAGGTAATGACTGCTGATTTAAGAAAATATAATTTTGAAACCTCAACTTGGGATTTTATTTCAGGTATTGAAGATGACAATGCAAGTGGAATATATGGTAATCTCAATGAAGCAAATGTCAATAATCGGCCAGGGGCCAGACTCGCCACGAATGGTTGGATTACCAATGATTCCATCTTCATTTTCGGGGGTGAAGGCTATGATAAAAATGGTGAACTTGGGTTTTTGGGAGATTTATGGCTTTATGACATTGGAGATAATATTTGGACTTGGTTGGCTGGAGCTGATACAGTTAATTCCTTAGGTAACCACGGGGGAAAAGGGGTATCAAATGAAAACTTTATTCCCGAATCAAGGAAGTTATTTTCCACCTTTCAAGATGGAGAAGGTAATTTTTGGCTTTTTGGCGGTCAAACATCTAGTGAAAATAGTAATCGAAACGATTTATGGAAATATAATCCTCAAAATAGTGAATGGACTTGGGTTTCTGGAGGAGATCAGGGTGATGAAGCTGGCGTTTATACTGCCCTTGGTGAGGCTGATCCCTCTAATCAACCTGGCGCACGGTCAGGTGCGCAAGTTTGGTACCAAGATGATAAACTTTGGGTTTTTGGAGGATTGGGAGTTGATGTCAATGGTCAAGTTTTAGATCGACTCAATGATTTTTGGTCCTTTGATTTTAATAGTAATTTTTGGACTTGGGAGGGTGGACCTAACTTTGCTGGAAACACTGGCAATTATGGTGAATTAGGGATTCCTTCATCGGAAAACATTCCGGGGGCTCGTGATAATGGAAATACATTTGTTGATCATGAAGGTCAGCTAATCATGTTTGGTGGCTATAAGTTTACTCAAGGTAGAGCAGGTACTTATAATGATTTGTGGAGTTATAATATTGAAACAAAAGAGTGGACATGGTTAGACGGAATTAATCAAACTGCCGGTCTAAGGGTAACAAGCTCGATTGGTGAATTAGGAGCTGGAACTAAACTATTTCCAAAAGCAAGAAATGGAGGTCACACATGGGTTGACAATGATGGGAATTTTTGGCTGTATGGAGGCAGTCCCAATGCTAATTCAGGATTAGGGATGCTGAATGATATGTGGAAATACGATTCCAATAATGACTTTTGGACTTATTATGGTGGGTCGGTGGATGCAGATAGCACAAAAGGAGTATATGGAACAAAAGGACTAGGAGCAGTAACCAACAAACCCAGATCACGATGGCATGGTAATTCCTGGTATGCCAATGACGGCAAGCTATGGTTTTTTGGTGGAATTTCAGCTGCTGGTGATGGAGGAGATATCGTTTGGCTTAATGATCTTTGGAGCTATGATCCTATTGGGGAAATTTATACTTGGGAAAGTGGTAGCAGTCAAGCAAATGAACAAGGGAAGTATGGTTCCAAAGGTATTCCTAATATTAATAATAGTCCAGGAGCAAGAAGCAGTGCCACTTCTTGGGTAGATGAACAGGGCAATTTCTGGCTATTTGGTGGATATGAAAGCTTCGAATACTACAATGATTTGTGGAAATTTAATCCGACTGCTAAAACTTGGACATGGATTTCAGGCCGCAACAGCCAAAATATTCCGGGGTCTTATGGAGTGCAAGGAGAGGAAAACAACCAAAATGAAATTGGGTCAAGAAGATATACGGGATCTTGGGTTGATGATGAAGGTAATTTCTGGGTATTTGGTGGACAAGGTAGAGACAAAGCCTCACAATTGGGGCTGCTTAACGATTTATGGAAATATAATCCGGAAACGAAAAATTGGATATGGATGAAAGGTTCCAATAGCGTCAATGCAACTGGTCATTATGGTACTTTAGGTGTTCCTAATCCCGATAATAATCCACCAGCAAGGTATGGTTATACGCATTGGAAAGATAATGTTGGTAATTTATGGCTTTTTGGTGGAGTTGCAGTTAGCGAATGGTTCAATGACCTATGGAGATATGATGTCAGAACAAATGAATGGACGTGGTTTGGAGGTAGTAAGGCAACATTTGACGAATTAGTTCTTCTGGCCCCACACTATAATTTTAGTAACTACGGAACCAAAGGAATTGTTGATCCGACTAACGTTATTGGCAACAGAGAACGCGCCATGGGATTTAAAAATGATAATAATGCTTTTTGGTTATTTGGGGGAAGGACAAATACTGTGCTTGGATATAATGACCTTTGGCAAATCACTTTTGTACCAGGGAAACCGTATTTATATCCTCTCGATACTATTCAATCTAACTCGTTCAGCATAAGTTTTGATGAGGCTTGGGCCTCGTCTTATCAAGTTCAATTATCATTTGAAGAGGACTTTAGTGATATTATCTCTGAGTTCAATATAACTGATAGAAGTATTTCTATAGGAGATTTAGATCCTGCCACCAAATATTATTATAGAATTAAGGCAATAAATGCTAATGGAGAGTCAGACTTTACAGATCAAAATCAAGTATTAACCTTGCCTGCTAAGCCTTCATTTAAACCCATCACCAAAGGACAATTAAATCAGAGAGATGCTGTACTAGTATGGGATTTATTAGCTGGCGAAATTGATGAATATATTTTGCAGATTTCTACTGACTCAACATTCACGGATGAGGCAGATTTGATTTCAGGATATGCTTCAAAATCAATTGACAGTGACATAAATAGCACTTTGATAGAGGGGCTTTCTTCTGGGACCAACTACTATGGCAGGATTAAGGCCAATAATAGTTCAGGTAGCTCTCGTTATAGTGATGTAGTTAGTTTTCTTACTAAACCCTCGGCTCCAGATTTAAATGAAACTACTATTCGTAATTCAATAACGCAGAGCAGTTTTCAGCTAATTTGGAATCCTGGAACTGGAGTGTTTGACAAGTACATACTATATTTAGCTGAAGATATGCAATTTGAAAATCTTGTAACTTCCTTCAATGGAGTGGATATTTCAAAAGATGTAAATACATTCATAATAAATGATTTAGTGCCTGGAAGCGAATATTTCGTTACTTTGTTATCCGAGAATTCATCTGGAGTTTCAGAGACCTCCGATACTTTAATGATTTTAACTAGACCTGAAGCTCCAATATTTAACACAACTAATTATTTGTCGGGAGTTACACAAAATGACGCGATTTTAAATTGGGAGGTCATTCCTGAAATTTTTGATGGCTACGAATTACAACTTTCTCTTGACTTTAGCTTTTCAAATGAAAACTTATTTTTAGCTGGTTATGGCAAGGATGAAATTTCGAGAACGATTGACAAAAGTCAAAGTACAGATACAGTAAGAAATCTTGAAGCAGGTACAACCTATTTTGCTCGGGTCAGGGCTTTTAATAGTTCAGGAGGCTCAAATTATTCTAATGTGGTTGCAATAGAGACCATTCCTAAAGCGCCTTCTTTTAATATTATCAATAATATCACTCAAAACTCAGCCTCTGTAAGCTGGAGTAATCCTTCCGGAGCGGAATCGTATTTAATTGATGTTAATACTAGTCCGGAATATTTGACAGATAGTGCAATATTTGAGAATTTTCCTGTTGCAGTGGCTTTTCAAATTTTAGAGGACTTAGAACCGGGTACCACTTATTACACCAGACTGCAATCTACAAATGAAAACGGAAGCAGTGGTCTAATAACGCCATTCGATTATAGTGATACTTCATTTGTCACGATTCCTGCTAATCCATTTTTGGAGACAGCTCTGGAGATACAGCAAAATACTGCTTTAATTAGCTGGGAAAATGTAAAAGGAGCAAATCGATATCTTTTGGATGTATCAAATAATGGATTTCAAACTTATATTAATAATTACCAAGGAATCGCAGTAGATGATAATGAATTTCTCATTGAAGAGTTAAGTCCTGGCCTTCAATACCAGGTGCGATTAAAATCCCAAAATGGCTCTGGAAATTCAGCTTATTCTAATGTATATGTTTTTAGAACCATTCCTGCGCAACCGATCGCTAGAGATGCTTCAACCGTGGCTGCTACTTCCTTTACTGCTAATTGGGATCCATCAGTTGGTGCTGATTATTATATTTTGGAGGTGACAGACGATGATTTTTTTACCTACACCGAACAGATTATTGACTTGGCCATTCCAAGTCGCGTATCTAACTTAGTAGAAGGGAATTCTTACAAATACAGAGTTAAAGCAGGAAATTCATCTGGTGTTTCACCTCCTTCAAATGCAGTTGAAGTAATAGTTTCCACCAATTCTCAAACCTTAGCTTTATCTAATTTTGATTTCCAAGAGGATTTTCGGTCTGGAGAAGAATCAGTTCCCATAGATATTCAACTCGGTGGAGGCCAGGGGCAAATAAGCTGCCTGATTCGATACAAAGGGATACTGGACAATAATTGGCAAGATAGTGTTCTCTTGACGACCATAGGTAACCAGCAGTACAGGTTTACGGTTCAAGAGTTCATGCTTGATGAATTGGGCTTTGAATTTGAGCTTTTTATTACAGATGGTATTACAAGTATTTTGAGGTCAAGAAATCTAATTTCCAGAAGTTTTAGTAACGAACAAAGTAGCATAATTCCACTTTTGAACATAAGTTCGCGTTGGCAGATGTTTTCAATTCCATATATTCTAGACGATAACTTAATAGAAACTATTTTCAGCAGCCTTGGTCAGCTGGAATATGAAACCGAGTGGCGATTGGTGCATTATGATGGAACTAACTATGTGGACGCAGGTGCTGGTATTAATCGAATAGAACTTGGCAAAGGCTATTGGCTAAATTTTAAATCCCAAGAGGAAACCCAAATTAAAGTTGGAAGTGGAAAAGTGAATATTGCATCTCCTTTTAATATGGTTTTGCGTGAAGGGTGGAACCAAATTGGTAATCCCTATAATGTCACCTTAAATTGGGATGTTGTACGTTCTGCAAATCAAGTTTTTAATAGCGTTGCAAGGACTTTAACTTACGACCCTCAAGATAATGGGTTCGAAGAAGATATTTTAATTAATGCTTTTGAAGGTGCATTTGTTTGGTCTGATATTGACACGGAATTAGTGATCAATTTACGGGGATCTTCTTCCTTTAGAGTAGCCGGGAATGAAGAGAATTATTTTTCTGGTAATATTGACCAAGCTCGATGGAAGTGTCCAATAAATATTGAGTTTGCAAATGGATTGAAAAACATAGCTAACATCGGGATGTCGGAAGAAGCTCTATTAGGAAAGGATCATTTAGACAAGATGCAAGTTCCTAGATTTGTGGAATTCACAGAGATGTATACTCGTCATGAGGATTATTTTTACCCTTATTTCCAGCAAGATATTAGACCTTCCGCTAATATAGAGAGGTGGCTATTTAATTTGTCTTCCAATCAATTGAAAGGAACCGTAAAACTAAGCTGGGATAATGAAGCATTTAAAAATAGTGTGAAGCAGCTATGGATAATTGATGAAGAGAATGGGGTCCTGGTCAATATGAATGAGATCAACAGCATTTCCCTAGATATAAAGGATAACCATCAAATCTCAATTCATCTCACTGAAAATAAAAATGAGCTGCCACTTCCGTTTAAAATGTTGATGGGAAATCCATATCCTAATCCAACGAACCGCATGAACAATGTGAATATATTGTTACCAGAGGCAATGGAGAATTATGAGATTTTGCTTTCACTTTATAGTGCTGACGGTAGTAAGTTAGCAACTTTGGCAGAAGGGGTTTATGAAGCAGGTATTTACAATTTTCAACTAGATTTTGAGGATTTTGAAAATGTAAGTTCTGGTATGCTGATTTATAAATTGGCAGTAAGTGGTCCTAATGGGCAAACGATATTCAGAAAAGTAATTTTAAATAAATAGAGAATGGATAATATGAATTTTAAGAGCTTGAAATCTGGGCTAACAATTATGTTTTCCATGGTGGCAATCTGGGCATCTGCTCAAATTGTGACAGATAAGACCAATAAAATTGTTATAGATTATAAAGGTGTTGAACTTAATACTTCACTACCGACCATTGATTGGGTTTTTCCAAAAGTTGAATATACCAATACCCAGGAAAATTATGTGCAATTAAAGGCAATTATAACTTCTAGTATTCCCTTAAAAAGTGTTATGCTTGATGTCAGTCTGGGAGAAAATGGAAGAAAAATTGGTTCAAGGGCTGGTGAAATTGATGATCCTTTTAATGTACAAATAGATTTGACTATGAATGTAATCAAAGGTCAAAACTGGATCGAACTCACTGCTACAAATGAGGAAGGAGGCATCGTAAAAGAGCATAGAAGCATAATGGTAGGATTGGATGCCATAGGAGATGCTGTCACCATTGATCGAAAGGACTATGCATTGCTTTTTGCTACCAATAGATATGATAATTGGAATGATTTAGTTAATCCAATATTCGATGCTGAGGCAATCGGAAAGGAACTAGAAGACAGGTATGGCTTTGAAATCGAGATTGTAAAGGATCCAAACCAAGATCAGGTAATGACAAAATTGCGGGAATACGCGCAAAGAAAATATAAACCACAAGATCAATTATTTATATTTTTCGCAGGTCATGGCATTTACGATGAAGTTTTCGGAGAGGGCTTCTTGGTGGCCAGAAATTCCATCATAAATGATGTGAGTAAAAATACTTATATATCGCACAACAGAATCCGAAGTAATATTAATAACATTCCGTGTGAACACATCTTTTTAGCAATGGATGCTTGTTTCGGAGGTACTTTTGATCCAGTTTTAGCGTCTTCAAGATCTGCCTTATACGATGATATTGATGACAAAGCCTATTTGGTCAAGAAATTATCTAAGCGAACAAGAAAATATCTGACTTCTGGAGGAAAAGAATATGTGTCCGATGGCGTTAGAGGATCACATTCTCCTTTTGCTAAAAGCTTTTTAGAGGCATTAAAAACTTATGGAGGGGAAGATAGAATTCTCATTTTGGATGAAATCAAATTGTATATGGAGAGATTAAGCACAACTCCTAGGTTTGGTGAATTTGGAACTGATGAAAATGGAAGTGATTTTGTATTTGTGGCCAATTAATGAATTCATTATGATTTTGAAATTGAAAAATATATGTCTCATTTTGTTTTTAAGAACGGTTTTTGGTTATTATTCCTATGCCCAGGAAATTCAGATCATGAACGTGCAAATGAAGGGTGAAAACATTGAAGTGATGTACAACCTTCTGGATGAAAGAATTGATCGCAGTTATACTGTGAATCTTTACATTTCCAAGGATAATTTTATTCAACCGATGGAGCAGGTGAGTGGCGATGTAGGAGTAGATATACCTGTTGGTAATAATAAAAAGTTGATTTGGCATGCAAAAAATGAATTGGGAGCTGACTTTGAGGGGGACATTTCACTTGAATTAAAAGGAAATTACTATGTTCCATTTATTACTATTGATGGAATAACAGAAGGGAGGGAATTCGAAAGAGGTAAGGAGCACGATGTCATTTGGTCAGGGGGTAGAGGAGATAATATTTTGAATTTTGAACTATACAGAGGAGAAGATTTAATCGTTTCTTTTGAAGAAAGGCCTAATAATGGAAATACTAGTATTCAAATACCTGTAAAAGTTAAACCAGGCGATAATTATAGGTTCCGAATTAGCGATAAAAGAAACCGTGATGATGTCGTTTATACTGATTATTTCATTATCAAGAGAAAAATTCCCTTAAGTTTACAACTTGTAAGCACTGCCGTAATAGGAGTTGGTGCTGGTTTTCTCATTCAATTCCTGATACCTGAACCTCCTATTAGTGATCCTCCTTTACCCAGTAGATAATTCGATTGTAACTCTTTAGTCATCTAACTGCTTCAATCTCCTATTTTAGAAATTTGGGAACAAAAGGATTGTCTTTCCGGTACTTGAACCCTTGAATTAAGGATAAAATGGTAATCAATACTGCACAAGAAATAGCAGTATATGCTATTGATTTAAAATCATTCATATGTCGAATTGCTATTGCAATTAATGCCCAAACAGCCACAGCATTAAACTCACGCATATATCGTCTATATAAGAAATATAGAAACAGGATGGTAGTGACCAATATCATAATAATGGTCCAAACTTCTTCAGAAAAGAATAGACTGAAATTTTCCGTCTTAAGATATGCTGCGATATTAGTTACTGTCGCCACTGTAATCCATCCGCTGTACAAAGAAATTGGCCACCAGACAAAACCTATGATGTTGGCTGGCGCATCCCATCTTTCCATTCCCAAGCGAATTACCGCTATCATTAGGGCAATTAGAATCGCTAGCATGAAAACTACGGACAGTAAAAACTGCTCGTTTAACCAATACCATAACCAAAATCCAGAAGCAATATTAGCAAGGGCCAGCCAAATCCCTTGTTGAGTCAATGTTTCAGAATACTTATTTTTGAAAGCTTGAATCAAGTACCAAATAGCATTTATCAATAGGCCTAAATATATAATGCTCCAGATGGAGAAAGCATAGCCAGCAGGAGTAAAGAGACTGTTTATTTCATCACTTAGTTGGCCCATCTTATTGCCATTGATTGCCGCAGTGCTTACATAATAATTCCAATAAACAATGGCGATTACAGATACAATATTAATGATTCCTATAATTTTTTTCATAAGCTGTTTTATAGCCTTATACTGCTTAAACTAAAAAATGTTGACTCTGGAGAGTGTTTAGATACTTATTTACCTAAAAACCTCTGAACTTAGTACAAGACCCTAAATTTAATAGTATGCTCAATCGCCCTCAATTCCTTAATCAAATCCTTGGAGTAGGCTTTGTCAATATCAGTAATAACATACCCGATTTTTTCATTAGTTTTTAGATACTGTCCAGCAATATTGATTTCATGCTTAGCAAAAAGCTGGTTGATTTTAGCAATGATGCCCGGAACATTTTTATGTATATGAATTAGTCTATGAGCATTTTGTAACCTAGGTAAAGTTAAATTCGGAAAATTTACACTATTTGTTGTCGTTCCCGTATTGATATACTCCATTATCCTGTTAGGAACGAAATTACCTATATTTACTTGGGCCTCTTCAGTACTTCCGCCAATGTGGGGAGTCAGTATAGTGTTGGGTAAATCGATCAATTCGGACTCAAAAGGGTCTTTGTTGCTTTTGGGCTCGTCAGGAAAAACATCTATTGCACAACCAGCAATCTTACCAGATTTTATATTGCCTTTCAATGCTGCAATATCTACAACATGGCCTCTACTTAAATTGATGAAAATCACCCCGTCTTTCATGAGCTTGAATTGTTCTTCCGTGATTACATTTGTATTTTCCGGTCTTCCATCAATATGCAAGCTGATTATATCTGCTGTCTGAAGCAAATCTTTTAAACTATCAATCTTGGTAGCATTCCCCAGTGCTAATTTTTCTTCTAAGTCATAATAGTAAACATCTAAGCCAATACTTTCTGCTACCACAGATAGCTGAGCACCGATATTACCATACCCGATAATTCCCAGTTTTTTACCTCTGATTTCTTTGCTGCCAGTTGCTGATTTATCCCATTTTCCCTGGTGCATTAAAACGGCTTTATCAAATATATTACGGGTAAGCATTATAATTTCACCAATTGCTAATTCAACAACGGATCGTGTATTGCTAAAAGGTGCATTGAAAACTGCTATTCCCCTTTCTTGCGCTTCCTCTAAGTCAATTTGGTTGGTGCCAATGCAAAAAGCTCCTATAGCCATTAGTCGATCGGCATTTTCTAAGACCTTAGCTGTAACCTGTGTTTTGGAACGTATCCCCAAAATTGAAACTCCTTTTATTTTTTCTGCCAATTCTGCTTCATCTAGCCCGGCTGGGTATTCTTCTACCGTGAAACCTTCTTTCTCCAAAAGATTTACCCCAATGGGATGAACGTTTTCTAACAGTAAAACCTTAATTCTGTTCTTAGGATACGAAAATGCTGACATAATTTTGTTTTCAAATAGTACTTCTTCTAGTGAAGGTGCAATATGATCTGCCTTTTTCATTACTTTTTCGCGACTTACGTTTTCAGTAAAGGCATAAAATTTATTGGCTAATCCTGCAGCTTTTATTTCATAGTCATTATGTCCGTCCCCAATTACATAAATATCACCATCCAAATCTAGTTTGCGAATAATTTCGGCCTTGCCGCCATCACGTGATAATGGATTATCTTCACTAAACCCTGTTACTTTGCCAGTTGCATCAAATAGTAAATCGTTGGCATAGATGTGGTCTTCTTTAATTCCTAATTCAGTAACTATAGGTGTAATATACTCTTTAAATCCGTTTGAAATTACAAATACTGTTTCTGCATACTTTTCAAAAAACTCCTTGTTTCGCTGAAATGATATAGAAACTTGCTTCTTTAGTAATTCTATTAACTGAGGTAGATGAGATATATTTGCCTCCAATAACAAAAGTCTTTCTTTTAAAGAATCGCGAAATGAGATTTCACCATTCATTCCCAAATCAGTTAGTTCTTTAATTCTGGCTTCAGCGGCCTCTTTTTGCGGTAAACCCTGAAGTGAAATAGAAGCCAATAAATCCATTGCTTCAACTCTTGTCAGCGTGCTGTCAAAATCTATGATGAAAAATTTGTCCATTTTGAGGATTAGGTATTAAAATTCTAGAAAACATGTTGCAGATTACAAGAATCAATATTGAGCACTTTATTATGTTATTAATATGCTTAAATTAACCCATACTAATACTATTTTAACTTCTCTACACCAAGTACTTTATTTTTTAGATTATTTTCTAAGGTCAGTGGTCTTCTCCCATCCTGATTTCAAATGTAAATCTCGCTGCGGGAAAGGAATTTCGATATTGTGTTCACTAAACTTCTTGAAAATATCATAGTACAATTGACTCTTGAAAACACCTGGCCTTTGAATGAAACTTGAGGTCCAAACCGTTAAATTAAAATCTAAAGAAGAATCACCATATCCTTCAAACCATAAGTCAGGAGCAGGCTCGGTTAGAACACCAGGATGGTTATTGGCTACTTCCAATACTACTGCTCGTACCTTTTCTGGATCTTCATTATAAGAAACTCCTACAGGAAACTTAAATCTAACCCTTCTATCATTATGGCTCCAGTTAATCACCTGGCTATTAATGAACTCTGAATTAGGAACTATGACGGATATGTTGTCGTTTGTAATCACTGTGGTAGAACGCATCGAAATGGAATGTACATCACCATTTATATCACCAACCTCAATTCTATCTCCAACTTTAATAGGTCTTTCAAAAAGGATAATAATTCCTGAAATAAAATTGTTGGTAACGTTTTGTAAACCAAAACCAATACCTACACCCAAAGCCCCTGCTAATAAACCTAGAGTACTAAGATCAAATCCCGCGGATTGAAAGATTGTAATGAATCCAATCACAATTACAGAATATCTGAAAATTGTACCTATAGAATCAGAAACGCCTGTGTCTTTGATGTATCTGTTTAAGACACGCTTGACAAGTATTCTACTAAGTCTTTTAGATAAAAAAACTAATAATATACTGGAAATAATAATGAACATCAGTGTCAGCAAAGTAAAATCACTGCCCTTAATATCAAAAATTACTACATTCAGTAATTCGTTTAATTTTGCCCAAAAGTCTTTTATTCCAGTTTCAAATGATTCCATAAATCGAATATAGTGATTTAAGGTAATAATAAGGAGGAATCTCCATAAGATAGAAATCTATACTTATTATTTAAAGCTTCTTCATATACTATTTTCCAATCCGCTCCAAGAAATGCTGCAATCAAAAGCATTAATGTTGATTCTGGTTGATGAAAATTGGTGATTAATCCATTTACAACTTGGAATTCGTAACCTGGAAAAATGAATATTTCAGTATCTCCATGTAAACTGTCTAGCTGATTTTCATTCATGTACTCCAATACGGCCTGAAAGCTATCCTTTCTGCTAGGTAAGTTTTCAAACCCATGCTCATAAGGGTAAAGCTTCTTTATATGAAAAGTCTTGGTTGTTGCATTAATCAATTGCACTCCAAACCAGTACGCACTCTCCAAACTTCTAACTGAGGTGGTCCCGACAGCAATTATGGGCTTTTCTGTTTCTGCTAAAAACTCAATAGTAGCTTTAGCAATTTGAATTTGTTCGCAGTGCATGTTGTGGTCCAACACATTCTCTGATTTAATCGGCTGAAAGGTGCCAGCCCCTACATGCAAAGTCAATTCATGAATAGCATGTGATTGCTGAAGCTTATCTAAAATAGCATCAGTAAAGTGTAAACCTGCGGTTGGAGCAGCTACCGCTCCTTCATTTTTTGAATAAACCGTCTGATATCTTGGTTTATCTTCCTCAGTGGCCGATCTATTTAAGTAGGGTGGAAGAGGTGTGCTTCCCATCATTTCCACTATTTCTACAAAAGGAATTATTTGATTGTCCCACTCAAATTGGATTTCGTTCTTTTCATAATTTGTATAAGTGGCTGAAATTTTAACTTTTCCATATTCCGACTCAAAATAGCGCTCTAGTGTATCTGTAGCTTTCCATCTTTTCCTATTGCCAATCATGCAGTGCCATATACACTTTTTCTTCACTAACATAGCCTGGGCTACTTCAGGAGTTGGCTCAATAGGAGAAAGTAAAAAGATCTCAATTTTAGCTCCACTTTGCTTTTTGAAATGAATTCGCGCTGGAATGACTTTGGTATTATTGAATATCAGGCTACTTTTTTCAGGTAGGTAAGAAGTAATGTCATAGAAATGCTGGTGATGAACATGCTTATTTTGATACACCAATAATCGAGAATGATCTCTTTTTTCCAATGGAAACTTAGCAATTCGATCTTCTGATAATTCGTAGTGGTATTCTGATAAATCTATTTTTGATGCTTTTTCAAGAAGATTCATTGTTTTTATTCAGTCAATATTTATTCGAAAAGGATTAAGTTAAGATTTCATAATAATACTGCCATCTTTTTCATAGGCAATTAATTCTTCTCTTAACCAATGTGGAATTTCAATAGTATTTTTACTTTTCATATCGAACATCACCTGAATAGATGTACCAATTGTATGTACCACCTTATCCTCTGTTGTGATCATGTATTCTATAACAAAACTTTTCTTGCCTATTTCCTTTGTACGGACCCAGCATTTTGTACTCGGCATTCCAATTTTTAACTCCAATAAATAATTACAATTGATATTGGCGAGTAAGAACATATTCTTATGCCAATCCCATGATGGGGATGCTTCTAGCATATATCTGCCTCGGGCTATTTCAAAGTACTGTATATAGATCGAATTGTTGACATGGGCTAAGGGGTCTAAATCAGTCCATCGAACTTGAATATCTTCAGAAAATTTAAAATTATTGGGATCTGTATTGGGTTTCATGCTTTAACTTTAAATGAAAAGCAAAATTACTATTTTAAATTTAGGGGAGTGTGAAATTGGGCAGGAAATTGAATTCAACATATTATATTTCCTGCTTGTTTTATTGTGTGCGTCAGCACTGTGAAGGTAGGGGTCTATTGATTTTAAGCTATTGTTAAAATATTTGAAAGGCTCACATGGACACCCACTTCCTTTCATTAGAAGACTGAATCGCTTTCTCAATAAATAACATCCCCCGCACACCATCCTTAATTCCAGCCTGTACGAAGCTTTTTTTACTTTCATTACTAAGTATAGAATCAAAGAAACCTTCATAAATTCGTTGAAATGCTTCGGTGAAATAAGGAGAATGACCGGGTATATTTACTCTACTACCTTCTCCTGCTTCTTTTTCCAAACCCTTAATGGATTCTTCTTTGAAGTCGGGATATTTGATAGTGAGTAAATTGGGTTGATTATGATCCCATATTAACCCAGCTTTACTTCCGTAAATGTGCAGGCTCAAATCTTGGTCCTCACCCGTACAAATCTGGCTGGCTGACAAATATCCCTTGGCACCATTTTCCATTTCCATCAAAACATTGGTGTCATCATCAATTTTCCGCCCCTGTACCAAAGTAGAGACATCAGCTGTAAGCGATTTAACTTGGAGGCTGCTAACCGACTCCAATAAGTTGAAGGCATGCGTCCCTATATCCGCAATAGTGCCACCAATTCCTGACTTTTTCGGATCCGTTCGCCAACTTGCTTGTTTATGTCCATCTGCCTCAATTAATTGTGACAACCAGCCTTGAGAATAATCTATTTTTACCTTTTTTATTTGTCCTAAATGGCCTGATTGTATTAATTCTTTCGCCTTTTCCAGTAGTGGATAACCTCTATAGGTATAGGTCATAGCAAATTCGCCTTTGGCTTTATCCACCGTTTTTTGAAATTCCAAGGCTTCTGCATAGTTTACAGCTAGAGGCTTATCACAAATAACATGGAAACCAGCTTCCAATGCCAGTTTTGCTGTTTCAAAATGGAGATGGTTTGGAGTTACAATAGCTACAAAATCCATCCGTTCTTTTTCATTTAATTGAGCTTCCTTCTCAATCATTTCTTGGTAGGATTCATAAATCCTATTCCTTTTCAATCCTAATTCTTTGCCTTTAATCAATGACTTTTCTAATGTGGAACTAAAAGAACCGCATACTAATTCAGCTTTGCCACCAGTGGTGGCTGTAATTCTATGTATATCTCCGATCATGGAGCCAGGTCCGCCCCCAATCATTCCCATTTTTAAGATCCTGCTCATATTAAACCTTTTAAGTTCTTCAATTTTAATTTCTAATCAAACCATATTTTTATGACAGTGACTCATAGCCAGCGAGTCGAATTAGCACTGTTCAACTGGAGTTATCAGGAAAGGAATTGCATAAATGGCTGATTTTATAGATATCTTTTCCCATTTATATAAACTTTATTCGAATTCATTTCTTATTTCTTGAAACTAAACAATAACTTACTTAATATTAAATTTGATTACATAAATTTCGAGAATGAACAGAAGAGAAGCGATAAAGAAAACAGGAATGGCATTAGGTTTTGCTGCTACTTCACCACTGTTGATGCATTTGATTCAGTCTTGTGATAGTAAAAAGCCTTTGGGATGGAAGCCTCAATTCCTCGATGAAAAACAAGCATTGATAATAGCTGCTATGGTTGATCAAATTTTACCAAGAACAAATACCCCTGGAGCACTAGATGTTGGAGTTGATGTTTTTGTAGATAAAATGGTAGATGAGGTTTATAATGATGATGAACAAAAGCAATTTTTAAATGGGTTAGCATCTGTTGAAAAAGAAAGTCAATTAAAGAACGGAAAAATTTTTACAGATTTAAACAATCAAGAACAGTACGATTTCTTATATGGTCTGGAAAGCGAGATACAACACTTATCTTTTGATTCTGCCCCTCAGAAAAAACCTTTCTTTCTTATGCTTAAGGAACTTGTACTATTAGGGTATTTCACTTCTGAAGAAATTATGACAAAGCATTTGGACTATATCCCAGTTCCATCACAACTTCTAGCTTGTGAACCAATGAAATCAAACCAAAAATTAAGAGTAGGAAATTATTTTTAAGAATGAGTAAAGGAAAAAATCAATTTGATGCCATCGTAGTGGGATCGGGAATCTCTGGTGGATGGGCAGCAAAAGAATTGTGTGAAAAAGGCCTGAAAACATTGGTGCTTGAAAGAGGTAGGAATGTTGAGCATATTAAAGATTATCCTACTATGAACAGGGCTCCATGGGAGTTTGAACATAGGGGAAAGGAATCAAGAGAAGTTCAGGAAGAATACTATGTTCAGAGTAAAACTTATGCTTTTGATGAGGGCTCAAAACATTTCTGGGTTAATGATAAAGAAAACCCGTATACTCATCCTGATAACAAAGAATTCCGCTGGATAAGAGGTAATCATGTTGGTGGTCGATCTTTAACTTGGGGACGACAAAGTTATAGATTAGCTCCGATGGACTTCGAAGCTAATGCAAAAGATGGAATAGGAGTGGATTGGCCTATTCGATATGAAGACCTAGCGCCATGGTATGATAAAGTTGAAGAATTTATTGGGGTTTCTGGCCGAAATGAAGGCTATGAGCAATTGCCTGACGGTAAATTTCAACCTCCCATGGATATGTATTGCGTTGAAGACAAAGTAAAAGGAGCTATAGAAAAGAATTGGGATGACCGATTTATGACTATTGGTAGAACGGCAAACTTAACGCAAAATAAACATAACCGAACAAAATGTCAATACCGCAATCTTTGCAGTAGGGGCTGTCCTTATGGGGGATATTTTAGCAGTCAGGCCTCTACGCTACCAGCAGCTTCAGCTACTGGAAATATGACTCTAAGACCTCATTCAATAGTAGAATCGGTAATATTAGACGATAAAACCAATAAAGCTAAGGGCGTTCGAATTATTGATGCAGAAACTAATGAGTATCATGAATATTATGCCAAAGTGATTTTCCTGTGCGCCTCTACACTTGGTTCAACCTGGATTATGCTCAATTCCAAAAGTGATCGCTTTCCAGAAGGACTAGGTAATACGAGCGGTACTTTGGGTAAACATCTGATGGATCATCATTTTGAAGTGTATGTGAAGGCAGAATTTGATGATTTTAAAGATCAATATCATACAGGTTATAGACCCAACGGTATTTACGTTCCCCGCTTCCAAAATATAAAATCGCAACATCCTGATTTTATTAGAGGTTATGGTTTTCAAGGAGGAGGGAATAGAGTAGGATGGGGCTATGGAAACAGATTAGCTGGTTTCGGTGCTGACTTTAAAGATGCTTTAATGAAACCAGGTCCTTGGGAAATGTCATTTATGCCGTTTGGAGAAACATTGCCATACGAAGACAATCAAGTAACATTAAATGAAAATGTACGAGATAAATGGGGCTTGCCTACATTGCATATCGATTGCGAGTTCAAAGACAATGAAAAAGCCATGCGTAAGGATATGATGACAACTGGCAAAGAAATGCTAGAAGTTGCTGGGGGAAAAAATATTGAGGCAGTGAATTTACCTGCAATTCCGGGTTTCGGTATTCATGAGATGGGAACTGCCAGAATGGGAAGAGATGCCAAAACTTCTATGTTGAACAAACATAACCAATTGCATGAAGTACCCAATGTATTTGTAACTGATGGTTCTGCTATGACTTCTTCAGCCTGTCAAAATCCAAGCCTAACTTATATGGCATTAACGGCACGGGCTGTAGATTTTGCCGTTTCTGAATTGAAGAAAATGAATTTGTAAATTTTAATGGAGATTTCCTTAACGACACCTGCATTATTGTTTCCAGCAATTTCTCTTTTATTATTGGCCTATACCAATCGGTTTTTAGCTTTAGCCAATTTGATAAGAAATTTGCATGGTAGGTATATGAATGAGAAAGATGTAAATATTAAAGCTCAAATTACCAATTTGAAAAAAAGGGTGATTTTGATTCGAAATATGCAGTTATTAGGGATTTCCTCCCTATTCTTTTGCGTAGTAAGCATGTTCACAATTTATCAAGAATATCAAATGGTGGGCAGTATCATTTTTGGATTTTCTCTGGTGCTTTTGATGATTTCCTTATTGCTTTCTATTCTAGAAATTCAAATCAGCGTAAAAGCTTTAAATATTCAGATGGGAGATATTGAGAAGTAGGGTTGATACTATTCATTCTTTTTGAGGATGGGTTTAGGATGCACCTAGCAACTTTTTTGTTTTCTCCAGCTTAATTATTGGTAAGTTATCAAATCAATTTCTCTACTTTTGAGTTAAGCATATAGTGAAAACAAAAGCAATTAAATATCCTAACGAAGCTCTTGATTTAGCCCATAAAACAGGTGATAATTTAGCCGATGAAACAGTAAAAGACTTATTTGAACGTGGCTTTAATCCGCTATCCAATAACGCTTACAATCAACTGGTCTTCAATCATCAGAACATTCCTGATGCATTTCCAGAGAGTTTGAAACAGTATTTTAAAGAAATTAAAGCCTACCAAATTGACGAAAATCTTAAAGAGAGGGGGGCAAACTTTTATGTTGAGCATGCTTCCGCCATCATGCTGTGTTTAGGAATGCTTTCATTGCCATATTGTTATGCTGCAGCTGAGGGTGCTAAAGTACTGAGTTTTTCCAAAAGGATATATGAACAGCCTGAAAAGCGATTAACGGAAACGGCTGAATTCGTTTTTGATGTTTGTAGCCCGGAAGCTTTTACTCCAAACGGGAAAGGATTTATTAGTATAGCTAAGGTAAGATTGATGCATGCGGCCATCCGTTACCATTTAAATAAATCTAATAAATGGAGTTCTGATCTAGGTGTCCCTGTGAATCAGGAGGACATGGCAGGGACTAATCTTTCTTTCTCTTTGATAGCCATTCGTGGCTTGAGAAAATTGGGTTTTAGCATCTCAAGTAGTGATTCTTTGCACTATATTAGGTATTGGAATATTATCGGGAAAATGCTGGGAGTAGAAAGTCATCTTCTTCCTGAAAATAATCAAGATGCTTTTATTTTAGAGCACAAGATAAAAAGCAGAAATTTTAGATCTTCAAAAGAAGGTGAAATGTTGGCTGTAAATTTACAAAACTATATTAAAAATCAACCTCTTCCATTTCGTTTTCCAACTGAAACCATGATGGCTTATCTTTTAGGGGAGAAAATTTGCGGAATGATTGGTTTACCTTACGATCAATTAGATGTAGATTTAATAAGCAATATCAAGAATTTGAATGCCATTCGAAACGTATTACCTACTAATCACAAAAAAGAATTCGCTATTTTGAAAAAACAGTTTGGAGAGCGAAACCTAGGTGGTACTCCATTTAAGTTTTTGACAAATCTTGATAATTAAAAGGCAATATTATGGATCTGTTTTGTATGCAATATGGAATATAAAACGAATCAGGTGGTTAGTTTTAAGAGGCTCCAAAGCGATGAAATTTTATTGCCTCATCTTTTGAATGGAACTCTCTAAGTTTTCGGTTACCCAGTATTACGAATGACTTTAGAATTTGTCTTTGGGTTGAGGATAAACCAAGAATTCCAATATCCTTTTTTATTAAGTGCTTTATTTTGGCATAGACAAGTTCACTCTTCCTCATAAATTTTGGTGTGAAGTAGTTTTTGTCATTAACAATAATGATGATAGGTGTTATTATATTTCTTTCTAAAAGTAATTCTCTTGCATATTCTAATCTATCTATCATCAAGTCTTCCGAAGCCCTAGAATAATCGAGAATCAGGAAACTTGTATCTTGAATTTTTTCAAATCTGACATGGTCCATTATTGTAATTTAGCTATTTATGATAGTATTTAAAGAAACGTAGATTTTTTCTTTGAAGTTTTTATTCATTGTTTTAGAAATTAATTGATTTACTTCAATGATTATTAGGTACTGAAAAGTATTTAGTATTTATCGTTTTGGTTTAACCCCAATAATCATTCTCATCGCTGTTTATTAATCGTCAATCATTGAATTTATCTAATTCTCTATAGGTTTAGTAGATTTATAGTATTTCCATCCTATATTTGTGTGACTAAACCTAATGTATGGATTTTCAAGTTATTGTGACGCTAGCGGTCATTCTATTGGCAATTGTTTTATTTGTCACTGAAAAACTTTCAGTTGATCTGATCGGATTGGTTATTATCTGTGCTTTGGTGATAACTGGTGTAATTAGTCCGGTTGAAGGAATTCAAGGATTTAGCAATACCGCCACTATTACTGTGGCTTTTATGTTTGTCATGAGTGCAGCTCTTTTGAAAACTGGCGCTTTGCAATTTGTGGCCTATAAACTATCTGACATATTCAAGAGGAATTTCCGTTGGGGATTGGTTTTGATGATGTTATTGATTGCGCTGATATCCGCTTTTATAAACAATACACCGGTGGTTGCTGTCTTTATACCGGTGGTTATACAAATTGCTAAGAGTACACGTAAAAGTCCTTCTCAATTACTAATTCCACTTTCTTTTGCTTCCATTTTTGGAGGAGCCTGTACGTACATAGGTACTTCTACAAATGTTTTAGTAAGCGGTATAGCGCAAGAGTACGGCTATGAAGGTTTTAGTATGTTTCAATTGTTGCCGTTTGGTTTAATCTTGGTTTTGGTAGGTACTTTATATATGATGCTAATTGGTTCACGGATTTTGCCTAAAAATCGAAGAAACGATGAAAATCTTGAAGAGAAATTTGGTATGAGAGAGTATCTCACTGAAATTGAATTACAAGAAAACACTGATTCCATAGGAAAAACCATAATGCAAAGCGCATTGGTTAATGATTTAAAAATTGACATCTTAGAAATCAATAGGAATGGCACGCGCTACAACTTACCACAGGGGGACTTTATTTTACATGCTGGAGATATACTTAAGGTGCGTTGTAATTTATCAAATATTAAAGAGTTAAAAAGCAGAGCTAAAGTATTGGAAGGTTCATCCTTGAAAATGGCAGGCGATAACTTGCAAGGTACTGGTACTTCGCTGGTGGAGATGGTTATTAGTGCTAATTCCGAATTTGACGGTAAAAACTTGCAGGAAGTAGACTTTCGTAGGAGATTCAGGGCTTCTCCGCTAGCAATAAAGCATCGGGAAGAGGTTTTGCACGAAGATTTATATGATATTAAACTAAAAGCAGGGGATGTGTTATTGGCAGAAGTGAAATCTCACTACGTAAAAGAGCTTCGCAAAAAGGAAATGAGTCAGAACGCTCCTTTTGCTCTCCTTTCATCTGATCATGTAATTGACTTTAATAAGAAGCAATTTTTGATTGTAATCTCCGTGCTTGGTATCGTGATTGCTTTAGCGACCTTCGGAATACTAGATATTGTAATTTCGGTTATGGCAGGAGTTGTGGCCTTGGTTTTGTTGAATGTCCTGAATATGCGAGAAGTCTATAAAGCCATAAATTGGAAGATAGTCTTTTTATTAGCAGGGGTCTTAAGCTTTGGAGTAGCATTGACCAATACCGGCTTAGATCAAAAAATCGCTGGGGGACTTTTAGGTCAATTAGGCTCATTCGGCCCCATTGTAGTGTTAAGTGGATTATACTTGGCAACATCATTTTTGACCGAACTAATGTCTAATAATGCCACTGCTGCATTAATGGCACCAATTGCAATAGCGATAAGTACGCAACTAGGTTTACTGCCTACGCCCTTTTTGATGGCGGTTACCTTTGCTGCGTCTGCAAGTTTTATGACGCCTATTGGTTATCAAACTAATACCATGGTTTATACAGCCGGTAGTTACAAATTCACCGATTTCACGAAAGTAGGGGTGATGCTTAATTTATTATTTTGGATTTTAGCAACTGTCTTTTTACCTATAATTTTTCCGTTTCAGCCTATTTAGAAAGTTCCTTGAAGTATACAGTCTAGGCCATCAGTAAACATGTGAAAAAGCAAGCCGATTGCCACCAGACGACTTATTTTTGGAAATAATAAGAATAAGTATATCAATATTGCGAAATAGGAGTGAAGAGGATGGAAACCAATACTGCATCTTTCAGGATCAAAAATTGGGCTTGCTAACAGGTGATCTAGGTCAACCAGCATAGTTCCGATTAAAATCAAGTAAGCCCTTTTCCATTTTTTAGGGCTGTATAGATATGCAATAGCTAATGGTGCAATAAAATGCAGGCTATAATGAATAAGAGTGAAAATCATAGTCAGTTATCTTTCGCTTTAGGGAAGCTTAGAACAAAACGTGTTCCTGTCCCTTCTTTGCTTTCTATGTCCATTGATGAGTGATTGAAGGACAAAAACTGTTTCACAAGAAGCATTCCTAAACCTGTTCCGATTTCTTTTGAGGTACCTTCTTTTGAGTAGGTTCGATTATTACTACTGGATTTAATTATTGCTAAGGTTTCCTCATCCATTCCCATTCCACTATCTTCAATACGTATTTGGATTTGATTGCCATGTGCTAAATAATCAATTTTAATTTGATCTTCTTTGGAAGTATATTTTAGCGAGTTATTGAGTAAGTTGTTCACAATTATTTTTAATTGAAACGGGTCAATCCACGCATAAAAATCTGCTATATGATGAATGATTTCCACCTCTTTTTCATCTGCGATAAAACTAATGTCTTCTATGTAGGCACTGATATAATCACTTAATTTGATTTTCTGGGGATTGGTTTCGAAACCATCCATTTGCGTGTTAGCCCATTTCAAGAGGGCATTGATTTGTTCATCAACTTTCCCAACTTCTTTGGTTAGCTTTTTACTATACTTTGTGTAGTCTTCTGTAGAGATTTTGTCACCAATTTCTAATAATTGTTTAACAGAACTAATCGGAGATCGTAAATCATGAGAAAGAATTGAAAAGAGCCTGTTTTTAGTATTATTGATTTCTTTTAACTCTTGATTTTGTATTTCTATTAAAAGTTTCTTGTCAGCTAACTGCTTATTGATGCTGCTTAGATTTTGATTGTATTTGTCTTTTTGTTTTAAATGTCTCCGATATAGAAAAGCCAAAATTACCAAAAATAAAATGAGAGCACTCATCAAATAGATGGTCAGCATATTCCTATCTGATTTGGCGGAAAGTAGTTCTTTTTCAATATTGAGTTGATTATTTTCAGCTTTAGCTTGTTGTAGTTCGGCCCAGTTGATTTCGCGATTCATTTCCTCATTTAACAGGCTGTCACTATAGCTTTTATGTAATTTATGGAATTCTAGGGCTTTTTTGGTGTATCCTAACTTTTCATGTGCTTGGCTTAATTTAAGAGCAACTTCCGAGGCATCCCATTTAGCACCAATTTCCTTGGCAATTCTTAATGATTCAGCTCCATATTCTATTGCTTTGTGATAGTTCTTTCTTTTTAATTCTAATTCAGCCAAGCCACTCAAATTATAGCTTTTTTCCCATTGATTTGGTGAGTCATAATATACTTTTAGTAAATAATATTCAGCCGAATCTAGTTCCAGTTGGTCTAAAAAAACTGTCCCTAGTCTATTCATATTCATCAAGGCGTAAATAGGGAGATCATTTTGCTCTGCAATACTATAAGACTTTCTATAAGAATCTAGTGCTTTTTCTAACTCTCCCAACTCCTGATAGCAAATTCCAATATTGAGTAAATTGACAGTAATATTTCTTTGATTGCCTATTTTTTTATTGACTTTTAGTGCTTTACTGAATTCAACTACAGCTTCGTCATAGAGTTCTCTTCCTAGATAAATTAATCCTCTTCCATTTAATGCTCGGGCAATTCCTATATCATTACTGATTTCATGAGATAGATTATATAGTTTCCTGTACGTATTTCTGGACTCCAGATAATTACTTTGTACATACTGAATAGCTGATTTTAGGAAAAGTAACTCTGCGTAGTAGTCACTTTTAGTATTTTTTGTTGCCTGTATTTCGTTATTGATATGATCCAAAGCAGAATCAGGATAATTGAATCTCAAGGAATTAAGCGTTGTAATGATACTGTCTTGGGAACTAGATAATTGTTGGGGGTGTAATTCAAAAGATAAATTGAAGAAAACCGTAAAAAGTATCAGAAAGTTAAATCTCATGCAGGATAATCGATTTTATTGCCACAAACATAAATATAAGTCTTAATTCATGCTTGTTCTTGAATATAGTTATTTTTGATCAAAGATTTGTACATGGGATCTGAAATCAATGTTTTAGGGTTCCCTATTATTATTAATTTTCTTTTGGCTCTAGTAAGTGCAACATTTAAACGCCTATAATCCTTTAAAAAACCTATGTTTTCTTCTGCATTCGATCTTACTAAACTTAAGACAATGACTTCTTTTTCCCTTCCTTGAAATCCATCAATGGATTTTATTTCGACATGGTAATCCCTTAGTGCAGACTTTAAACGGCTTACTTGCTGGTCATATGGAGAAATAATTCCGATGTCTTCAGGAAACAAACGGGAAGACAATAAAGCGTCAGTGACTTCTTTAGTTAAATCTATCTCTGCTTGATTGAAAAAGGAATAGCTGTCTGTTAACTGTTTTTCAATTCCTTCTGGACAAGGAAGAAAAACAACTGGTTTAGAAGCTTGTACTACCTCTTGAATCATTGGGTTTACAAAACGATAAGGATCAAATCCAGGTAGATCGGTTAAACTGTGTTTTGAAACCAAGGGATGAGCTTTTAATTTGTTTTGATAAAAATTTTCATTTGAGAATCTCATTATCTCCTGATGCATCCTATACTGAATTGTCAATAGATCCATTCGGTCAGACGGAAGTTCCGATTGAAATCTTTCGAACAAACTGGTTTTTAATTCATTTGCTTCTTTAGCTTTTACAGTTGGTGGTAGCTGTTGATGGTCGCCTGCTAGAATCCATTTTTTTCCTTTTACCAATGGGATCAGAGATTCTGGTTCCGTTGATTGAGTTGCTTCGTCAATGCATACAATATCAAAAATAATATCCTTCAAAAGATCACTGCCGGCCGAGGAGTTTGTAGTACAAATCACCTGGCTTTTCTCCAAAATCCTTTCAATTGCTTTATTTTGCAGAGCCTGAGCTTCTTCATAATTTTTGTTAATCTCTTGCTGAATTGAAATCCATTTTGCCATTTTTCTGAGCTTTGCAGAGTGTATTCCCCTGTAGGGTTTTTTAGAGCTAGCCAATTGTATTATTTTGTTATCACTTAGCCCTCTTCTGTTTTGTCCTGTAGCCGGAACGTAATCATTTTGTTCTTTTTTTTGCACTTGAATTCTATTCCAAATACTGTTGGCTTGTTGGTAATCAGGATGATCTTGCAACTGGACATCTAAGCTCAAACTAAGTAGGTTTTCATCCATGCGAATAGGGTTACCTATTCGGGTAGCAGGAATTTCGAGTCTCTGCAATTTTTCTAAAATATTATCAACAGCGGTATTGGAAGGAGCTGTCAGCAATATCTTTTTACCCTTTTTGAACAATGCTTTTACCAAATGGGATAGGGTAGTGGTTTTACCAGTTCCAGGTGGGCCATGTATTAGAAAAATATCATTTGATGAAAGTGCTTTTTGAATGATTTTGTTTTGTCTGCTATTCAAGATGTCATCATCAATATTGTTTAAATCGGAATTATTTTTTTCTTCATTTAATGCAATTACTGATTGTATGTGTTTTTGCAAGGAAGGCAGCAATTGTAGTTTGTCAATTGCCTCCGTCATTCTTTGAAAAGTGATATCATTAGAGAACAAATCTAATCTTAAATTTCTGCCAAAAACCAAATAGGGTGGTAGCTTATTGTATGCTATAGTTATACTGCGTTTTGTCTTGCTCACCACTGTGGCTTGGTCTTCTTTTCCGGTTGGTGTTTCCTTCGAGATAATGACTACATCACCATTGGAAATTTCATTGTCAGAAAGCCCAGACGCTTTGACCAGTTTTACTAAAAATACACCTCCAATTCCTGAACCTGCATCCTTACCAGTTAAGCCTAAAATGGCCCTGCCCTTTGCTTCCCGTTGCCGGCCTGAGTAGTGCTGAATTTCGTGCAAATGAAACTCCATTTCTGCTTTCCTTTCTTTCTGAATTAAGCTTTTGAAAAATGTACCGTACTGCTCAATGTTAGAAAATCTTTTCATATCTGTTTTTCCTATGGGTCCCATCACAAACTTAAGCAATTGGTGATAGTTTTAAGAATTTACAGAAAAGGCTGGGGTAGATTGTTAAAGTGCAATTTTAGTGAATATCTAATTTATGTATCTTTTTCAAAACCTAAAAAATTATCAGTGATTAGCATCCTTGATGACGTTGATCTTAATAAATAAAAATTGTATTAAACGATGTTGGTGAGAATTTTATTAAAATATCATCTGCTTATTTAATTTTTAGCGTAAATAAAAAAATGCTCCTTAACAGAATATTATTTGGACAGTATTTCCATATTAATGTAATACTTGGTTGATTTGTTATAAGATGTTATGAATGAAATTATAATCGGTGCTAAGTGTAGTATTACTTTAATTAATTACCCAGGTGAAGTTCTTTGTTTTATTTTACAGTCCATATATTATTTGGTCTATTTTTACCATTACCAAAATGCGTATTTTCGCTTAAATGTAATATCACTAATGTTTATGTGAGATTTATTTCTAAGCTGTAAATGGTATTATATTGATATGTAGTTTTCTAGTATTTTATCTGATGAAGGTGCATAAGAAGTTTGATTTAAGTTTACTTTCATTCTCTTCTGTTTTAGTTATTTTTTGGATCTTAGAATAATTAAATATTATTTTTTGCTAGATCTTGAATTTATTTTCTATTATTCAGTTTGTTTCTTTGGAGTTTTGTATTTTCATAAAATGAAGAAGATTTTGGTATCCATTTCCGTACTAGTAATTTTTGCTACTACTGGTTTTTATTTCTGGGCTAGTTCATCCTTTAATGATCAGAGTCAATATGATCAAGTAGTTACCTATGGCGATTCGTTGAAAAGGGACTATGATACTTTGTCCGTTTTAAGTTATAATATAGGGTACTTATCAGGTATGACAAATAACCTTTCAATTACTAGAAAGGAGTCCTTGTTTAGTGGTAATTTTGAAAGAGCAGTGAATCTTCTTGAGCCCTACAATTTTGATTTTATAGGATTGCAAGAAGTTGATTTTAATTCTGCTAGGAGCTTTACATATAACCAATTTGACAGCTTAGGAAAATATCTGAATTTTGGACAGGGTGCCTATTCAGTAAACTGGGATAAATCATATGTTCCATTCCCTTACTTTCCAATAAATATTCATTTTGGAAGGATGTATTCTGGGCAAGGTATTCTTAGTAAAAGTCAAATACTATCTAACGAGTTAGTGGTATTGGATAAACCATTTAATACACCCTTTTATTATGATGCCTTTTATTTGGATAGAGTACTTCAAATAAGTAAAGTGCAAGTTGGTGCAGATACTTTAATTATCATGAATGTTCATTTGGAAGCCTTCGATAAGGAGACTCGAGAAAGTCAGGCTCAAATAGTTTTAGAAGTTTTTAATAATTTTGCAAAAGAGTTTCCTGTAATACTAATGGGAGATTTTAATAGTCGCCCACCTTTTGCTACAAGTGTGGGTGAAGCTGAAAAAAGTATTAAAATATTTTTAGATTGTCCGTTCATCGGTGAGGCAATAGATAAAGATAGATACCTTAAGAATGAATCGCGCTTCTTCACTTTCAATTCAGAAGATCCTTATGAAAGATTAGATTATATATTTTATAATAATAACAAGATTCGAAAAATTGATTCTGACGTCTTAAGAGATGCAGAAGATATTTCTGACCACCTACCTGTATGGATGACTTTTGCTATAATTAAGTAATTGTTTTCAATAAAATTCCTAATTTCAAATTCTTTAAATTTTTAGAAATTATTATGGATTCAAAAATTCAGAAGCACTGGCAACGTATGGAAGAGGGTAAAGCTTATTACGATGCTTTACTTCAAGTATTCAGTCCAGAGCAGTTAAATTTTCACCCAGAAGTAGGGTCATGGTCAATGCTTGATGTGATGCAGCATTTGTATACATCTGAGCACATAAGTTTACAGTTTATGCAAAATTTCGACTTCAACAGAAAAAATGAAAAGGTAGGATTAAAAGCTGCGGTCAAAACAATGATGCTGGTAAATAGACTGAATTCAAGGAAGAAATATCAAGCACCCAAAATTCTTGGTGAAAAAAAAGAAAGTTTAAATATAAGCGAGGATCCGCACCAATTTTCACATCAATGGGACAAGATCAGAAGTGATATGTTTACTTTTTTAACTGATTTTGATAAAGAGAAAATCGGTCATTTCATATTTTCCCATCCTGCGGTAGGGAAGCTAAACATACTCCAAACCATGCAATTTTTTGTGGCGCATATGAAACATCATCAATATCAGATAGAGACTATTAATCATCATAAGAATTTTCCGAAATAGTACCCAAGTTTACAGAACATTGGGATAGGTTAATCGAAAATAGAATATTAATTTGTAAATCAGTAATAATAATTTTTTTGAATACATATATTGCCTAAGAATCTAACTATTGCATAAACTATGATAACAGAACTAAAAAACCTATCGGAATCAGAAATCGATTTACTTAAAAAAATACCAGCGATGGTTACTATTTTAATTGCTGGTGCAGATGACCAAATTAGCAAGAGTGAATTGAAAGAAGCAGTAAACCTTACAAAAATTAAGCAGAGTAAAGCTCGGAGGGAGCTGTTAAGTTATTACCAGGAAATCGCTCCTGATTTTGAAAAGAGTCTTAATGAATTGCTAAATTCTTATCCACAAGATGCGGAAGTAAGAAGTAAGGTAGTCATTGAGGACTTGGAGAAGTTAAATACAGTATTAAATAAAGTTGATAAGGATTGGGCAACGCAATTTATAAGCTCCATGAAAGATATTGCTAAGAGAGTAGCTGAGTCTGCAGGAGGGGTTTTTGGCTACATGTCTATTGGTTATGAGGAATCAAAATTAATTGATCTTAAAATGATAGAAGTGCCAAGTTAAACAGGTGCTTTTATCTTTTTCCCATTGTGGATTCTCTAATAACTAGTGAAGTTTCCATGACAAAGGTTTCATATTTTATGGGCTTATTTGCTCTAGTCAAGTGTATTTCTTCTGTAATAAGCTCAACGGCTTTTTTACCCATCTCATAATCAGGTTGGGATACCGAAGAAAGTGGTGGCTCTACCACAGAAGACATTTTCCAATCACTAAATCCCATGACTGCGATATCAAAAGGAATTCGCAATCCTTTTTCTTTAATTGCTTTAATTGCTCCTATTGCGGTAGGATCTGTAGCACAGAAAATCGCATCGGGTATTTCATTTTCTGCTAAAAGGGCCAAAGTTGTGGTATAGCCTTCTTCTCGTGAAACCAGGTTACATTTTTTAACCAATTTTTCGTTAAAACCTAAGCCATAGTCTTTTAATGCTGACTTATATCCTCTGTATCTTTCTTTTGTAGTGTATGGATTTAAAGAGCCGGTTATATGGGCAATTTTTTTCTTGCCTAAACTAATAAGATGCTCAGTTGCAAAGTATGCCCCCTTGAAATCATCGCAAATTATTTTAGCAGATGTTAATTCATCAGTAATCTTATCAATTAGAATTACAGGTACATTATGCTCTTGCAGGTATTTAAGATGACTAACATCATTTGTGTTGTCGGATAGAGATATGATCAATCCGTCAATCATACTTTTCTGAAAGGTTTCTACTCCTTTGAGTTCTGATTCAAATGATTCGTTACTTTGAAATAGCATAATACTGTAGCCTCTTTTCTCGGCCTCGTTTATGATTCCGCTAATTACGTTTGAGAAGAAGTGGTGTACTATCTGAGGTATTATTACACCAATTATAAAAGATTGCTGGTTTTTGAAATTAATGGCAAATTGATTTCGCTGGTAATTAAGCTTCTCTGCTAATTCAAATACCTTCTTTTTTGTTTCAATTCCAATGTCTGGTTTGTTATTCAAGGCCCTGGATACAGAGGGGATACTGATACCCAATTCCTCTGCAATATCCTTCAGTCTAATATTATGTTTGCTCATGTTGATATTAAATTGATGAAAGTAGCAGTTTTTATTTAGAAAGATTATAAATAAAACGAAAATATATTTACGTAAACGATTACGTAACTAACTAAGTGTACAAAATACACTGAAAGCCTTGCAGGGAAATTATGTAATATTTACATTGTTGTTAAGTTTAAGTTAAAAACCAAATATAATATAAACAGTTATGATTTAGATGTTTTAAAACAAATGAAAAATTACAAAAACTAAAATTAAATTATGGAACTTTTAAACGGCTAAAATTCAAAAATTCATGAGACACTTTTTACTAATTATGACAAGTGTGTTTTGGTTATCCTTCGGTAGCCTTTATGCACAAGACAGGACAATCACGGGAACTGTCACGGACTCAAAAACCGGAGAGGGTCTTCCGGGGGTAAACGTATTGGTAGTGGGGACCTCTAATGGTGCAACTACTGATTTTGATGGGAAATTCAAGTTATCCATTTCAGGAGACGTGGATTTGAAATTTTCTTATATTGGCTACAAATCTCAAACTATTGATGTCGGGAGCAGAAGTGTGGTTGATGTTAAACTTCAAGAAGACGTGGAGCAGCTTTCAGAAGTTGTAGTTGTTGGTTATGGACAAGTTGAAGCCAAAGATGCGACTGGTGCTGTTGAACGTGTAACTGCCAAAGAGTTTAATGGTGGTGTAATTGCTTCTCCCGAACAATTGATTCAAGGTAAATCTGCTGGTGTACAAATCACTTCTGCTTCTGGGGAGCCTGGAGCGGGCGTGAACATTAGAATTAGAGGAACATCATCTGTTAGAAATGGTAATAATCCTTTATTTGTAGTAGATGGAATTCCTTTGACCGGAGATGATGTAACAGCTGGAGGTCTTGATGTTGGTAGCGGTACTTCTTCACCAAGAAACCCGCTAAACTTTCTAAATCCTAATGATATTGAAAGTATGGATATTTTGAAAGATGCTTCCGCAACAGCTATTTATGGTGCTAGGGGAGCAAATGGTGTCGTACTAATTACTACCAAAAGTGGTAAAGGTTTGCAAAATAACATTTCTTACAATACGTCAGTAAGTGTGGCAAGTGCTGCAAATAGATTTGATTTATTAGATAGGGAAGAATATTTAGGGAACCTAAGTGAGTACGGTGCAGATCCAAATGAGTTAGATTTTGGTGCGGATACTGATTGGCAAGATGAAATTACCAGAACTGCAATCTCCCACAAACATGATATATCTTATGCTAATGGATATGAGACTGGTAGTTATAGAGTCTCTGCTGGTTACGAAAATCAACAAGGTGTGATTGAGAATTCTGCAATGGAAAGATTAAATGCCAGATTAAATTTTAATCAAAGTTTTTTAAATGATAAATTAAACTTCTCTACGCAGATAACACTATCAAGAATTAATGATGTTGCGCCTCCAATTACAAATAATGCAGGCTTTGAAGGAGATTTACTCGGTGCTGCCTACATTGCTAATCCTACATTTCCAGCTGATGCAAGCAGTCAAGTCGGAGGACTTAGAAATCCTTTATCTATGTTGGAGTATAATTTAGATGAGGCACAAACTGACAGAGCTTTAATTAATTTATCTCTTGATTATGATATTACTGAAGAATTGAATTTTAGAATAAATGGGGGTTTTGACAATGCTAATTCAGTGAGGAATCAAGCGGCTTCACCAGAGTTATTGGCTGGTAATATTCTTGACAATGGAAGAGGTGGTATAGCGACTATTGAATCAAGCAGTAATTTATTCGAAGCTTTATTAACCTTTGACAAAAAAATTGGCGAGGGGAACCTAAATATTTTGGGTGGTTATTCTTATCAAGAATTTAACAGAAGTGGAAATACGCTGCAAGGATTTGGTTTTAATACTAACGACATGAATCAAATGATCTCCGATCTTGAATCTGCAGGTGGTGCTGTTAGAGGTGCTATTTCAGGTGATTATCAACAGTTTGGGTATGATCCAGGAAACGATCAATTTTTTGTTAATAGATTAGAAGAAGGATCAGAAGATTTAGGAGCTAGGCCAACTATGCCAGTTGAAAAGTTAATTGAAAATCGTTTTGCAACAGTAGATGAATTGCAATCATTTTTCGGTAGGGTGAACTATAATGTATTAGATAAGTATTTATTTACGGCCACAATAAGAGCTGATGGATCAACTCGATTCGGAGGAGAAAATAAATATGGTGTTTTTCCATCTGCAGCCTTTGCATGGAGAGTGTCGGATGAATCTTTTATTCCAGATAGTTTCCATAACCTGAAATTTAGGTTAGGTTACGGTGTAACAGGTAATCAAGAAATACCGCATAATTTGCACCAAAGAAGACAAAACTATGGAGATATAGGATTTAATGATGGAGGAGATATAATTAGACCTGGTTTGACTACGGTGGCTTTTGATAATCCTGATTTAAGATGGGAAGAGACTGCCATGACTAACGTTGGTATAGACTTCGGGTTTTTAAACGGAAGATTATCAGGTACCTTTGATTTGTATAGAAAAAATACAACTGACTTATTAATACAAGTTACTTCTGCTCAGCCAGCGCCACAACCATTTACATGGTTCAACCTACCTGCAGATGTTGTAAATCAAGGTATTGAGTTGTCTATGGATTACGTTATTATAGATAATGCAGATTTTAGTTGGAATTTTGGATTTAATGTAGCGTATAATAAGAATCAAGTAAATGATTATGACGGTTCTATTGATACCGGTGAAATTTCTGGTCAAGGATTAACAGGTGCATTTGCACAGCGTATCACTGGGGGACAACCTCTATTTGCTTATTATTTGCGTGATTTTGCAGGCTATAACGAAAACGGCATAGCTGAATATAATGATGGAGATTTTCAACAATTCTTAGGTTTCAGCCCTATCCCACTATATAATACGGGTATTAATACCACTTTTAACTACAAAAATTGGGATTTGAGTGTGTACATGAATGGTCAGTTTGGACATTATATATATAACAACACTGCTAATGCATTCTTCACTGCTGGTGCTTATGGAAATGGTAGAAATGTTACTGCTGATGTATTGGAATCTGACGAAGCTCCAATTAACGCTCCTGATGTTTCTACAAGATTTTTAGAAAAAGGTGATTTTTTAAGATTACAAAACCTTTCACTAGGATATAATTTTGATCTTAGTGGGAATACTTTTGTTAAAAATTTAAGAATGTATGCAAATGCTCAAAACCTATTTGTGTTAACTAGCTATTCAGGCTTAGACCCAGAAGTAAACGTTAACAAATCATTAAATGGTGTTCCGTCTTTAGGAATTGATTATACTTCTTTCCCTAGACCACGAACTTTAACAGTTGGTTTGAATGTTACATTTTAAAAAATATTAATCATGGATAAATTTAAAATATTATTAGTTGGATTGTCAGTGCTTGCATGGTCTTGTACTGACTTGGAGGTAGAGGAGCTGGATTCTGTCGTGGTAGATGATGTTTCTGGTGAATTTAGTGGTGTGAATCCAGGTGAAAACCTCACTAGTGCTTACGTAAGCACTGCAAATTCCGTAGGAAGCCAAGATAATACTTATGCTTTAATGGAGGTCTCCTCTGATGCCCAATTAGTTCCTACTAGAGGTACCGACTGGGGTGACAACGGGGTATGGAGAACATTGCATCAGCACACTTGGGATGCAACTCATCAGTTTAATTTAAATGCATGGAATAATCAAAATTCGAATGTTTTTGCATTAAATCAGATAATTGCTCCAGAATCGGAAGCTGACCCTCAGCAATTGGCGGAGGCTAAATTCCTTAGAGCATTGAATGTATTCATTATTATGGATCTATGGGGACAAGTTCCGTTTAGAGATCCAAATGATGGTGTTGATACTGACCCTCGTGTTTTGAGCAGGCAAGAGGCAGTTACATTGATAGAAGAAGATTTAAGTAATACAACAATAGAAAATCTTCCGAATATCGGGCCTGGAGATGATAGTGAGATTTTAAGGGCTTCTCAGGCATCAGCTCATTTTTTACGAGCTAAGTTCTACCTTAATAAGCACATCTTATTAGGTAATCCGTCTGGATCTGCACCAGATAATGCCGATATGGATCGAGTAATTGAAGCTGTAGATGCAGTAACTGCTGCTGGATTCTCTTTGGAAGAAGATTATTTTGAGATTTTTGATCCTGCTCCTGATAATGAATCTATCTTTACTCTAGAAAGAGATGCAGGAGGTAGAATTTGGAATACACTTCATTATAACCATAATGAAATTGATGGAAATGCTGGTGGTGGCTGGAATGGCTTCTGTACTACTGCTGAATTCTATAGCATCTTTGAAGGTGATGCAAATTCCAATACTCCTGGGTCTAACCAAGAAACTAGAAGGGGCTTTGTTCCTGAAGAAGGTTATGGTTATGGATTCCTTGTTGGACAACAATACGGTTATGATGGACAGGAATTATCTACTAGAAATGGAGAGCCTCTTGCATTTAAGTCGGAATTACCGGGATTAGCTGGCAATAGTGAAGCAACTGGAATTAGGGTACTTAAATATCATCCTGACAATGGGGGTGCATTCCCAGGCAGACAAATTCTATTCAGATATGCTGATGCTGTATTAATGAAAGCTGAAGCTAACCTATGGAAAGGCAATACTGGCGAAGCACTTCAACTAGTAAATGACTTAAGAGATATTAGAGGAGCTTCTCCTTTAGCTTCATTGGATGCACAGGAGATGTTAGATGAGAGAGGTAGAGAAATGTATATTGAATTTTGGAGAAGGCAAGATCAGATTCGTTTTGGGACTTTTACCCAGCCATGGTCGTATAAGGATAATACTGAAGAATTTAGGGTATTATTTCCGATACCTTCTTTAGCGATTAGTACCAATCCTAATTTAGAACAAAATCCAGGTTATTAAATTTAACTAACAACTTAAAAAGGATAATGAATTTATTTTCATTATCCTTTTTTTATACATTTAAGCTTCTAAAAGCCTAAATAATCATGTCTATTAAAAAATCATTTTTTTATTTAATTCTTATTTTTATTCCTTTTTTGGCTTGTGATAACAATTCCACAAATGAAAAGACTACTACAAAAGAAATTATTACTTATGAATTGCTAGATTCTTCTAGAACAGGCATTACCTTCCTCAATCAAGTAGAAAATAGAGATCAGTTCAATATTTTTTCCTATAGAAATTTTTACAATGGCGGTGGGGTAGGTGTTGTAGATATCAACAATGATGGCCTGCAAGACATAATTTTTACTGGGAATCAGGTCAATAATAAGCTTTATCTCAATAAAGGTAATTTCCAATTTGAAGATATTACAGAAAGTGCTGGTCTTAAAGGCTATGGGGGTTGGAGTACTGGGGTTAGTATAGTAGATATCAACCAAGATGGCTACAAAGATATTTATGTAAGTAATGCTGGTTATGAAGAAGGTAGAAATCCGTTTAATGAATTATTTATAAACAATGGTGATAATACCTTTACGGAAAAGGCAAAAGAATATGGCTTGAATGAGCCAGGCTACACCACTCATGCTGCTTTCTTTGATTACGATGGGGATGGTGATTTAGACGTTTATATACTAAATAACTCCTTTATTCCAGTTAATACCCTGAATAATAGTAATAAAAGGGATTTGTATGCAGAAGATTGGGATGTAAAGGAATTTGTAAAAGGAGGGGGAGACAAATTACTACGTAATGATAATGGACAGTTTGTTGATGTTAGCAGAGAAGCAGGAATTTACGGTTCCTTAATAGGCTTTGGATTAGGAGTAACTGTTGGTGATATCAATGGTGACCATTTACAGGATATTTATGTTTCCAATGATTTCTTTGAGCGGGATTATCTATATATCAATCAAGGAAATGGTACATTCTCAGAAGAGAGCAAAAAATGGATGGGTCATATGAGTTTAGCCTCCATGGGAGCGGATCTGGCTGATATTAATAATGACGGTTATCCGGAAATCTTCACCACAGAGATGATACCTGAAACAGATCAACTGATTAAGCAAAAATTACAATTCGAGAATTATAATACTTACCAACTGAAGCTCCGCAGAGACTTTTATCATCAGTACATGCACAATGCGCTTCAATTAAATACCGGAAATGGGAGCTTCCAGGAAATTGCATGGTATGCTGGAGTAGCCCAATCTGATTGGAGTTGGGGCGCCTTGATGTTTGATGCCAATATGGACGGCTATAATGATATTTTTGTTTGTAATGGTGTTTATCAAGATGTAACTGATGCGGATTTCATGGATTTCTTTGCCAATGATGTGGTGCAAAGAATGGTTTTGACAGGCAAGAAAGATAAAATGGAGGATGTTTTGGCAAAAATGCCTAGTAATCCACAAGCCAATAAGTTATTTATCAATTCAGGCAACTTGCAATTTAATAGTAAAGAACATGAAATGGGAATGGGTCAGGAAACATTCTCTAATGGTGCCGCTTATGCCGATTTAAACAATGACGGTAGCCTGGATGTCATTGTCAGTAACTTGAATCATCTTTCTACAATCTATAAAAGTAATGCTAAAACGGACAGTACTCACTTCCTGAAGGTAGCCTTAGCATTTGAAAAGCCCAATAGGGATGCCATAGGGGCAAAGGTTCAAGTTTATTCAGGAGAAAAGCAATTTCACAGACAAATGATGCCCACACGAGGTTTTCAGTCTTCTGTAGATTATAATTTACATTTTGGTCTTGGCAACATTCAAAAGATTGATTCCATTAGAGTCATTTGGCCCGATAAACTAAGTAGTTTAATTCAAAATCCTCCAATTGATACCTTACTCAAAATTAATTATAAGGACGAAACCAAAGAAGAAGGAGAAGCAGTAACTCCATTGTTAAAAGAAACGACTAAACAATATTTTCAGCAAGTTAATCATGATTTTAAATCTCACGAAGAGGATCATCATGTAGATTTCTATTATGAAGGATTGATCATGAGAATGCTTTCTAAGGAAGGGCCGACTTTTCAAGTAATCGATCTGAATAAGGATGGGTTAGATGATGTGATTATGGGAGCTGCAAAAGGACAAAGTTCATCTGTTTATTTTCAACTGCCTAACGGTAGTTTTAAATCCACTCAACTCAGTGACATTGAAAATGAAGTAACTGCCGTTCATGCTTTTGACGCTAATGGTGACGGCTTATTAGATCTTTATTTTGGATCTGGTGGTAACCATCAATCAGAAAATAACCCTGTTTTTAACGATCACTTATTTGTACAAACTAAGTCGGAGACTTTTGAAAAATCAAAAGAAGCAATTCCGGAAACTGGTCTTAATACATCAGTGGTTTTAAGTTTTGATTATGATGATGATGGGGATTTAGATTTATTTGTAGGCAGTCGATCTGTACCTCAAGAATATGGTCAAAGTCCAAAAAGTTTCCTTTTTGAAAATGACGGTAATGGAAATTTTAAAGATATGACCATTAGAAGAGCGATAGACTTGGATAATTTAGGAATGATAACAGATGCTAAATTAGCAGATATCAATCAAGATGGAAATCAAAACCTAATCCTTGTAGGTGAATGGATGGGAGTTGAAATTTTTGAAATAACAGGAAAACAATTAAAAAAATTAGAGAAAAATCCGTTGCAAGAATTAAAAGGCTGGTGGAATACAGTTGAAATATCTGATTTGAACAATGATGGTCTTGCTGATTTGGTAGTAGGAAATAGAGGAGATAATTTCTATTTTACCGCTACTGACGAAATGCCTGTAAAAATATGGTTGGAGGATTTTGATGGCAATGGTGATAAAGATAAAATTCTAACTCGAACCCTTAATGGAAGGGATATCCCGCTACAGCAAAAAGGTGAAATGATCGGTCAATTGCCCGGTTTGAAAAAGCAAAGTTTGAAATATGAAGATTATGGTAAAAAGTCAATTGTAGATTTAATGGGGGCTGACAAGATAGAAAATGCTTCCTATAAAGCTGCTAATACCTTTCAAACTGTTGTAATGTTGAATAAGGGGGATGGTGATTTTGAAAAAGTGGATTTACCTTTTGAGGCACAATTTTCAGTAATTCATGCCATAAAGGCTATAGATGTCAATCAAGACGGTAATTTAGACTTGATTCTAGCTGGAAATGAGGGAGATTTTAAACCGCAATATGGTAAATTAGATGCAAATGATGGATTAGTGCTCTTCGGAGACGGGACAGGTGAATTTAGTGTGGTGGAAGAGCATAAGAGTCTAGGTATTAACGGTAATGTCCGATCAATAAGCGCCATTAATATTAATAATCAAGAGCATTTACTCTTTGGAATCAATGATGATAAACCAATAGTATTACAAATAAAATAATTTAAATGAAAGTAACGAGTATAAGATTTTGTTCTATGAAGAATGAGCTTTCAAAGTTTTCGAATGCTATTTTACTTATTCTTCTGTTCCAAGTAGTTTCCGCTTGTAATGATTCAAAGGAAAACTACTTCGAATTATTAGATGCTCAGAAAACTGGTTTAGATTTCGAGAACAACTTACAGCAAACAACAGATTTCTCCTTTTTTGATTATATGTATTTTTACAATGGAGGAGGAGTGGCTGCTGGGGATTTCAATAAGGATGGATTGGTTGATTTATTTTTTACCTCCAATATGGGAGAAAACAAACTTTTTGTTAATGAAGGGGATTTTAATTTCAAGGATGTAAGTAAAGAAGCAGGAATTATAGGAAAAGGGTTTTGGTCCACTGGTGCTTCAGTGGTAGATATAAATCAGGACGGTATGCTGGATATCTATGTGAATGTAGTAGGTGATCATGAAGTACTTAAAGGTTCAAATCAGCTGTTTATTTGCAAAAGCATAGAAAACGGTATTCCTGTTTTTGAGGATGAAGCTATTGCTTATGATTTAGATTTGGCAGGCTTCGGTACCCAAGCAGTATTTGCCGATTTTGATAAAGATGGAGACTTAGATATGTTTCAGCTTAATCACAGCATTCATCAAAATGGGACGTTCGGAAAAAGAGACTCTTTTGAGGGCGAAACTAGTAATGTTTCTGGAGATAGGTATTTTAGAAATGATAATGGTACCTTCGTAAATGCCACCAAAGAAAGCGGGATTAATAGTTCAGTGATTGGCTATGGCCTGGGAGTTGTTGTGGGAGATGTGAATAATGACGGTTTTCCTGATATATATGTGGGCAATGATTTTCATGAAAATGATTATCTCTATATCAATCAGAAGGACGGTACCTTTAAAGAAATCCTGACTGAACAAATTCAGCACACGAGCCGGTTTTCTATGGGTGTAGATCTGGCAGATATTAACAATGATGGATTTAGTGATATCATTTCTCTTGATATGCTTCCTTATGACCCCCAAATTTTAAAAAGTAGCTTGGGAGAAGATGCTTTTGATGTTTACCGATTTAAAAAGGATTTTGGATATAATGATCAATTTGCTAGGAATAACCTTCAATTAAACAATCAAAATGGTACTTTTAGTGAGATTGCACTTTATTCAGAGGTTTATGCAACTGATTGGTCGTGGGCGCCCCTTTTTATGGATTTTGACAATAATGGACAAAAGGATTTATTTGTGTCCAATGGAATTCCTAGAAGGATGAACGATATTGACTATATGAATTTCATGAACTCCAATATCGATCAACGTAAAAAAACCGAGATGGGCATGGTTGATAAAGAAGATCTAGAAATAGTAGAGAAAATGCCAAAAATAAAGCTGCCCAATCGTTTTTTCTCCAACAATGCTGACTTAACCTTTGATGATGTCAGTTCTTATATTTCCAATAACAAAAACTCCTATTCCAATGGAGCTATTTATGTTGATATGGATAATGATGGTGATTTGGATATTGTCGTTAACAATTTAGAGGACAAGCCTTTTATCTATAAAAATACTGCTGTTGAAAAGGGCAGAAGTGGTAAGTTTATTCAATTGGATCTTTTGGGTACTGAAAATAATCGCAATGCCATTGGTAGTAGGGTCATTGTAAAGTTGAAAAATGGCCAATCAATAAATTATGAGCACTATCCAGTTAAAGGTTTTCAAAGCTCAGCTCAAGATAAATTCCATATTGCTGTGGGTGACAGTAGTCAAGTAGAAAGTATTCAGTTAATCTGGCCCAATGACAAAGTTCAAAGCTTAAGCAGTTTAGGATATGACAGGTTGTACAAAGTAGAATATCAAAAAGGATTACCTCAATTTGATTTTAGCACATTGCATCCGCAAGAATATGATTATGAAATTACCGAAATGCAAGATTCATTGGATTTGAAAGTAGTTCATGAAGAAAATCCATTTGTTGAATTTCTCAGGGAGCCCTTAATGCCTCATATGGTTTCCTCCGAAGGCCCTGCACTTTCGGTTGCTGATGTAAATGGGGACGGAAAAGAGGATTTCTTTTTCGGTTCATCAAAAAGAGTAGCCAGTCAGCTATGGATACAAACAAATGCAGGGAAATTTCAACTTACCGAACAACCATTGATCGAAAGTGATAGTACTTTTGAAGATGTCGATGCTGTTTTTACTGATATTGATAATGATGGGGATCAAGATATAATCATTGCCTCAGGTGGAAACGAATACAGAGGTGATTCTGAGTATATCACACAAAGGGGTTATCTAAATGATGGACAAGGTAATTTCAATGAAAAGTATGTATTTGAGCATAGTCATATGACTGCTTCAACCGTCACGGTTGCTGATTTTAATGATGATGGATACGTGGATGTCTTTTTTGGTGGGAGAGCTATTCCTTACGGATATGGTCTGGATCCAGAGTCGAAGCTATACATAAACGATCAAAGCGGTAGTTTCAAATTAGCAAATAAGTCATTTGCACCCTTTTTGGATAATTTAGGAATGGTTACGGATGCAAGTGCAACAGATATTAATGGAGATGGAAAAAATGATATTGTTTTGGCAATAGAGTGGGGAACTATTAAAATCATGCTGAACGAAGGTGATAAATTCAGCCTTCGGGATGTGGGACCTCAAAAAGGATGGTGGAAGCATGTGAAGACTGGAGATTTTAATGGCGATGGACTAGTAGATATAATTGCAGGCAATACAGGAGAAAATTCCAGAATAAAACCCACAGAAAAGGAGCCAGTCAATTTATATATTAAGGATTTTGATGACAATGGTCAAACAGATCCTGTATTAACCTATTTTCTTGATGGTCGTGAAATCCCCTTTGCTAATCATGCTGAATTATTGAAGCAATTACCGAACCTTAAGAAGCAGTGGAAATATGCCCAAGATTTTTCTAGAGCTAATTTGGACGAAATTTTTGGAAGTACGGATTTAGAAGAATCTAAGAAATTGTCAGCTAATGATTTTTCTAGCTACTATTATCAAAATGATGGAAATGGAGAATTTATAGCCCAAGTCTTACCTATGGAGTTGCAGATTTCAACCTTAAATGCAATTGAATTTATTGATGCTGATAGTAGTAGGGAACTTTTAGGGGCGGGTAATTTTTATGAGAATAATATTGAAATGGGTAAATATGATGCACAATTTGGCACCGTTTTTCAATTTCAAGATTCAGTTATTAAAGTCAAAAAGGCGAGAAACTTACGACTTGACGGTCAGGTCAGGAATATGCAGTCGATAAAAGTGAATGATAATAATTATATTTTGGTTGCAAGAAATGATAATAGCTTAAAATTAATTGCAATTGAAAAAAGTAAATAATTCAGTAATGAAAAGAAAAGTATTATATTTTTTAATAGGTTTTGGGATATTTTTTTCCTGTTCTCAAAGTAATAATCATAAAACTCCGGTAAACGCAGGTGATTTGCATTCTTTAATGCAAGAAGTAACTGATATTACAGTCCATGATATTTTTTCTCCACCAGTTGCTAGTAGAGTTTACGTTTACTCTGCGATTTCCAGCTACGAGGTTTTAGCATTGCAGGATTCTAGTTATTCCTCCTTAGCTGGTCAGATCAATGGATTAAACCCGATACCTAGGCCAAAAGATGAGCAGGTGAATTTGTTGATTTCTGCACTTTATGCCAATTACTTAATGTCTAAAAAGTTGATATTTTCAGAAGAAAAAATAGAAGAGTGGTTAGCCAACTGGAAGACTGATTTAGAGAAACGAGGCCTAAATGATTCAGAATGGAAAGCTTCGGTTGAATATGCAACTGAGGTTCATCAACATATGGTTGATTGGGCAAATGAAGACAATTACAAGGAAACTAGAACCATGTCTAAGCATCCGTTAAGTGATCAAGCACATCATTGGGAGCCCACACCTCCTGCTTATATGGCAGCCATTGAACCACATTGGAACAAAATTAGAACTTTTGTTTTGGATAGTGCCGACCAATATATTCCACAGCCTCCATACGAATTTAGTATGGAAGAAAACAGTCCATTTTATAAAGAAATGATGGAAGTTTACACAGTGGTGAAAGAGGTTGATGAAGAGAAGAAGGAAATAGCTTCCTTTTGGGATTGTAATCCATATGTAATGAATATTACAGGCCATGTTATGTTTGCTACAAAAAAAATCACTCCTGGTGGACATTGGATGGGAATTACTAAAATAGCTGCCCTTCTAGATTCAGCTGATTTAATAAAAAGCAGTCACGCCTACACTAAAACCTCTATCGCATTGGCAGATGGATTTATTTCTTGCTGGGACGAGAAATACCGTTCCAATCTAATTCGTCCAGAAACAATCATTAATAGAAGTATTGATGGAGACTGGACACCTACTTTGCAAACGCCTCCTTTTCCTGAGTATACTAGTGGTCATAGTGTGATTTCTACTGCTGCTGCAAACGCGCTTACAGATGTTTTTGGCGATAACTTTAGCTTTGTGGATAGCACAGAAGTAAAATTTGGATTACCTAGTCGTGAATTTAATTCATTTAAGGAGGCTTCACAAGAAGCAGCTATTAGTCGTTTGTACGGAGGTATTCATTACAGAAGAGCTATTGAAGAAGGTATTTGGCAAGGAAATAAAATAGGGGATTTGATTAGGAAAAAATTGAAGTTTAGAGATAATCAGGCAATAGCTACCAACTAAATGATGGGAAATCGTGTGACAAAATCAAAAATCTATTATTTGTTCATTTTAATATGGCTTTCAACTTCTTGTTCGCAAGAAAATGAACAAGGAAATACCGACCGAAATCAACTAGACAACTACTTAGAATTTTATGATTCTGAGTTATTTAGGGCCGTTCAATTAGGAGAGGTTTTTGAGGATTCAAAAACTTTTGTCGATTGCATACCCAAAGTAAGTCTAGAAAAGATTCAGGCTACTTATCTGGCTGAAAAAGGTCAAGTGAATTTTGACTTAAAGTCCTTTGTTCTAGCACATTTTGAGTTACCGCAAAATCCAATCACTGATTTTCAATCAGATCAGGAAAAAGATATGTACCAACATATCGAAAGTCTATGGCCAATTTTAACTCGATCAAAAGATACGATACAAAACTCTTCCCTCATTCCTTTACCAAAACCTTATGTTGTTCCTGGTGGACGTTTTAGAGAAATATATTATTGGGATTCATATTTTACTATGCTGGGCTTAAAGGCCTCCGGTAAAGATGAATTGGCTAAGAACATGCTGGATAACTTTGCTTCTCTTATTGATAGTTTAGGGTTCATCCCAAATGGAAACCGTGCATATTACACAGGAAGAAGTCAACCCCCATTTTTTGCGCTTATGGTTGATGAGTTATATTCAAGTAATCGTACAAGTTTTATATCATATCTGCCTCAATTAAAGAAGGAATATGGATTCTGGATGAAAGGTAAGGAGACCTTAACCGAAATGCAACCTGCTGCGGGTAGAGTGGTTTTATTGGAAGATAATATTGTTTTAAACCGATATTATGATGCATTTTCAAGACCAAGACCGGAGTCTTTTAAAGAAGATTATGAATTGGTACATGAATATGATTTACCAAATGAAAAAGCATATCTGGACTTAAGAGCAGGGGCAGAATCTGGATGGGATTATAGTAGTAGGTGGATGGCTGATTCACAGAAAATGGAAACGATTGAAACTACAAGTATTATTCCGATTGATTTGAATGTGTTGTTGTATTTTTCAGAAATTAAAATTGCTCAAGCATACAACTGGAATGAGCAACTCGATAGTGCCGACTTATACTTAGAGAAAGCGAATAGCAGAAAAAATGCCATTAACAGCATCCTCTGGGATGAAAAGCAAAAAAGATATGCGGATTATAACTTTTCGAACAAGAAACATACTAGTATTTTAAGCATGGCGATTGCTTATCCACTATTCGCTAAAATTGCTCCAAAAGACAAGGCTCGAATGGTCATTAAGCAAATGCAAGATAGTCTTCTACTTTCTGGAGGGTTTGTAACTACTACCATAGAAAGTGGACAGCAGTGGGATTACCCAAATGCATGGGCACCATTGCAGTGGATTGGAGTGCAGGCATTATTCAACTACGGACAGCATGATTTGGGGCTTGAGGTTATGGATAGATGGTTAGGTTTAAATGAGAAAGTTTACCAGCAGACGGGAAAGATGATGGAAAAATATAATGTAGCAGATACTAGCTTGCAAGCAGGTGGAGGCGAATATCCATTGCAAGATGGTTTTGGATGGACTAATGGTGTTGCTGTTGCTATGAAGAAAATACTGACAGAAAAAGAAACGATTGAAGTAAAGTGATTGTGTAATTATATACCAAAACATCTTTATGTCAAAATTATAGATCGGTTTGTTTGGGCATTTCCTTTGTGCCGTTCGTATTGGAAATAATACCTTAATGGAGCTACGAAGCCTTCTGTTTTCAGGAGATCCAAGGATTATTTTTGATTTATTACCATTCACCAAAACTCATTTTTTATTTTCGAAAAATCCATCTAATTTCCAACAATGGAAAATGATAAAGATTTAGAAGACAATAAACCACCTGTTTTAGGCAGATGGAAAAACTTTTATTGGTTGTTGATCACTGTTTTGGTCATTTTAATAAGTATTTTTTATGCTATAACATTGTATTTTAAATGAGCTCATTAGATTGGATAATTCTTTTCGGAACGCTCTTGCTTATAGTGGGCTATGGCGTTTACAAAACCAAAGGAAGTAAAAATATAGAATCCTATTTGAAAGGAGATAACAGTATGAAATGGTGGACTATTGGGTTGTCCATCATGGCTACTCAAGCCAGTGCTATCACCTTCTTGTCTACCCCAGGGCAAGCTTATAACAGTGGGATGGGCTTTATTCAGTTTTACTTTGGTTTGCCCCTAGCCATGATAATTTTGAGCATCTGGGTTTTACCAATTTTCTATAAATTAAAAGTATACACTGCTTATGAATACTTAGAATCCCGTTTTGATTTGAAAACTAGGGTTTTGGGTGCTTTTCTTTTCCTTATCCAGAGAGGATTAGCAGCTGGAATTACAATATATGCTCCTGCAATTATACTTTCTACTATTTTAGGTTGGCCTCTAGTCTATACCACTGTAGTGATAGGTTCATTAGTAATTATTTATACCGTAAGTGGTGGTACAAAAGCAGTAAGTCAAACCCAACAACATCAGATGATTGTGATGATGGGAGGGATGATTGTGGCCGGTTTATTTGTAATAAAATTACTACCTGAGGACATTGGTTTAGCAGAAGCGACCAAATTAGCAGGGCACATGGGGAAGCTGGAATTAATCAATACTGACCTGGATTTGGAAAATCGGTATACTCTCTGGACAGGATTGCTTGGAGGATTATTTGTTGCTTTATCATATTTTGGAACCGATCAGTCCCAAGTGGCTCGGTATCTTTCGGGTAAGTCATTAACAGAGAGTAGATTAGGGTTGATGTTTAACGGGTTATTGAAAATCCCTATGCAATTTGTAATTCTATTTATTGGAGCCTTGGTTTTTGTATTTTATCAATTTAATCAAGCCCCAGTTTTCTTCAATGAAGCTGCAAAAGATGAAGTGTACCTATATCCTGTACAAAAAGAAAAATATCAAGCTGTAGAAAAAGAGTACTCCAATCTATTTGAAGAAAAGAGAAGACAAGTGCAATTATTGTCTGAAGCTCAAGGAGATGAAATTCAAGTACTGAAGCAAAGTATAGCTCAAATTCATGACCAAGAGAATCAACTTCGAGAAGAAGCTAAAACTATAATTAAAAATACAAATGAAGATTTGGAGACAACTGATACAGACTATGTTTTCATTACTTTCGTGATGGAAAACTTGCCCAAGGGAATTATAGGTCTTTTGTTGGCAGTCATTTTTTCTGCTGCTATGTCTTCTACTGCCTCCGAGCTAAACGCCTTGGCTTCCACGAGCATAATTGATATTTATAAACGTAATATTTTTCAAAATGGAAGTGAGAGGCATTACTTAATCGCCTCAAAGCTTTTTACACTATTTTGGGGAATTGTAGCAGTATTATTTGCCACTTTTGCTGGATTATTGGATAATCTTATTCAAGCAGTAAATATCCTCGGATCAATATTTTATGGAACTATTTTGGGCGTATTCTTATCCGGTTTCTTTATTAATTATATTAAAGGTAATGCTGTTTTTATCGGGGCTCTGGTGGCTCAAGCTGTCGTATTGTATTTTTATTTTTTTAGTGAAATGGCATATTTATGGTTCAATCTCCTTGGTTGCGGGATTGTGATTATGACTGGACTAGTTTATCAATTTTTTAAGAATAGGTGAGCTCTTACACAGAATCTTTTATTTTTACTTGTAGTTTTTATTCAAGTTGTATTTTGTGCAATATTTGGAGATTTCGTTCTCTAGTTGTATTTTTCTAATCTATATGAAAATAAAGTTATTTTCTTTTTTGATTTCGCTCCTCTTTAGCTTTAATGGCTTGACGCAAGACCCTGAGTTGGCAAAAATTTATATGGACCAGGCGGATCAGGTTTATGCGGAAGCAAAAGATGCAATAGAAATAGCGAAAGATATCTACGTTCAGGCCACAGAAGCTGACACCATGAATATTAGAGCTAATTATATGGCTGGCAAGCTGTTTTTAGAAACAGTTAATAGAGATTACTCTACTAAGTATTTTGAAAGGGTCAAAAGGATGGATCCTAAATACAGGTTTAATATAGATTATCTTCTTGGGCGTGGATATCAGTACGGCTTAGAATTTGAAAAAGCATTATCGCATTTTGATCTCTATAAAAGGAGACTACAAGCTAATAAAAGTTATCGTGGCGGAGATAAGACATCAATTTATGATGTTAATGACAGAATTGAAGAATGTAGGAATGCTAAGGAAATCATTGGTATGCCTTCCTCCTATACGATTGAAAATGTGGGAAAGGATGTAAATTCTACCTGGCCTGATTATGCCCCTGTTTTAAATGAAGAAGAAACCGTCATGATTTTCACATCACGAAGGCAGGAGGAAAATACGAATGAAAATGTGGATAAAGACAATTTTTATTTTGAAGACATTTACATCTCGAAGAGAAAAGGTGTGACTTGGGGTAAAGCAAAAAATATAGGTCAAAATATTAATACACCTTATCATGATTCAAATTTGTTTTTAAGTAGTAATGGCAAAACTCTTTATATTTATTCAGATGAAGGGAATGGAGATATTTATTATGCAACTGAGGGTGCAGATGAACAATGGAGTAAACCTAAGCCAATACAAGGCCGAATCAACTCTCAAGGATTTGCGGAACAATCAATTTGGGTTTCTGAAGACGGGGAATTTATGATGTTTGCTTCAAACCGACCAGGTGGTTTTGGTGGCTTTGATATTTACGGCTGCTATAAAGAGGAAGGGCAATGGAAAAGACCTTTTAACATGGGACCCCAAATCAATACTAAAGAAGATGAAGATGGGCCATATATGGCGAAAGATGGGATTACAATATATTTTAGTAGCAAAGGCCATAAAGGTTTTGGCGGGTTTGATGTATTTACTTCTAAATATGATCCGAAAACAGAGAACTGGATTAAGCCAGAGAATTTGGGTTACCCAGTAAACACGGTGGACGATGAGGTGTATTTCCATCCTACCTCTGATGGCGAAAGAGGGTACCTAGCATCGGTTAGAGAAGAAGGACTGGGGTTTACGGATATATATATGGTTAAGCATGTGGGAGATTTAGGTATTACGGCTAGGGATAGAATTGCTAAATTGAAGAAAACGGATAATCAATTTGTGACCGATGAAGAATTAGAGATAAAAAAATTAATAGACTCAGTATTAAACATTTCAGCTTATCAGGTTTACTTTGATGTTAATTCTACGGATATTTTAGAAAGGCATGAAGCAAAATTAATGGATATGAGCAAATTTCTCAAATCCCATCAAAATTTAGGTATTCAAATATCTGCATTTGCTTCATCTGATGGAAATCCCAAATATAATTATGAGTTGTCCAATAAGAGAGCGCAGTCAGTGCTCGAATTTTTCGTAAGCCAAGGAATAGAGGAAGATAGATTAGCAGCTCGCGGCTTTGGAGTCCTCTCTGGTGGAAGTGAAGATAGATCTCGTAAAGCGGAAGTTAAAATTTTAGATCTTTCCAAATTTGATGAATGAAGGGGGTGATTTCCCCCTTCTTTAAAAATTTTAATTATAAAGAGTCAATTAAATCTTGATTTCTTTTTACATATCCGAAGTCACCGGAACTGTTCTTTTTAGCCAACTCTATTGATTTTTCAGCTACTTTCTTTGCTTCCTTTTTATTTCCCATTTTCGCTAGGACCTGAGCCTTTAGGTGCAAATTCCAAAATTGATCACTATTTTTCCCTTCAGCCAGGTACGTATTAATCCATTCCAATGCTTGGTTTAGATCTTTGTCATTTGTGTAATAGTAATTAGCAGCTGTAATTAAGTTTCCTGGGCTTACTCTAGTATATTGCTGTATTTGAGCCATTACTTTATCATCGTATGTTACTTCAAATGGAATCTTTACACTTACATTCTCCCATTCGAAATGAATGTTTGCTGACTTATTAGTTGCAGAAATATCTGATATTTGATAGGTCAAAGTTTCAACAGCTTCATCTAATTTTTCTGCTTTTTGAATTACTGAAATAACTTGTTTGGATTCATCAAAATTACCTACGTTACCCCCTAAAGAGAGATCACTGTAAAGTATAAATTCCCATTCATTTTCGCCTGGAGTCATTAAAACCAAATATTTTCCAGCCTCAACTTTATTTCCAGCTATCACGGCATCAGTGCTTAGGTCTAACACTGTCCCGTTATTAGCTCCAGCTCTCCATAGAACTCCGTAGGGCTGAAGAAAATCATTTCCCGCTCCAAAAACTTGACGACCTTTAACACTAGGTCTAAAATAGCTTATGGAGACATCTGTTAATCCAACTGTTGTTTCGACCTTTGCTTTAGGTGAAGGCTGCGGGATTTCAATTTGGGCTTTTAGCTCAACCGTACCTATTATTAAAATAGATAGAGTAAATAGTAATACTGATCTTTTCATAATGATTATGTTTTTTAGTAAAATTAAAATGTATTTAGCAATCAAAAACTGCTTTTCTGAATGAAAGTTACAAAAAAAAGACTAGGTAGAACATTTTTTACAAATCCAGATGTGGTTGGTGTAGCACAAGCCTTACTTGGTAAAGTAATTTGCAGCAATATTGACGGGATATATTGTGAAGCTATGATTACTGAGACAGAGGCATATTCCGGATTGATGGACAAAGCATGTCACGCTCATTTGGGAAAATTCACGAAACGAAGCTCAACAATGTATCAAGAGGGAGGTACTGCATATATTTATTTATGCTATGGTATTCATAATTTATTAAATATTGTCACGAACAATGCAGGAAAAGCTGATGCAGTATTGATACGGGCAATTGAACCTATTAGAGGAACTAATATCATGATGGAAAGAAGGAATACCGATAAAATAACTCCCCTAGCTTTTTCCGGTCCAGGTAAATTATGCAAAGCTCTGGCAATAGATAAATCCTATAATGGGGTTGATCTCGTAAATAATGATGATTTATTTATAGCGGAGGGCAACAATAGTATAGATAAAATTGTGAAAACTACACGAATTGGTATTGATTATGCGGAGGAGGATGCTTTATTACCTTGGAGGTTTTACATTTATGGAAATAAATTTATTAGTCAGCCGTAATAAAATGTTTTTTTTATAAATTAGAATAAATTAATAATACGATGGATAGATTCTTGTGCCCAGTAGATTTTTCAGCTTATTCCCTTAATGCATTAGAGTATGCTTCAAAACTTTTGCAAATCAGAAAAGGAAGTATGACACTCATCCATATTTTTTCTGAAAAAGAATTTCTTCATTCATTGGAAGATGAAAAATCTAGTTTTGATAATTTGAAGCAACATGCCAAGGAAAAATTGAGTACGTTAGCAGAAGAAATTGAAAAAGAGTATGAGTTTGAATGTGATTTTGTTCTTTCTATAGGAGATATAAATAACTCTATTAGTCAGTATGCCTCTAAGCATGGGTATGATTTAATCATCATGGGAACGCAAGGAAACGGGTATAGTCGCAAAACCATAATAGGGAGTAGGACTTTGAGAACTGTTGAAAATTCTACAATCCCTGTATTGACAGTTCCACTAGATGCAGATTTTACAAATTGGAATTCTGTGGTGTATGCTTCTGATTACTCTGAACATGACAAAATCACCATGCAGAAATTAGTTAGTTTTGTTTATTCCTTTCGAAGCAGGATTCGCTTTGTACACGTAAGCCATTCTAAGAATGTGATGAATGAAAAAAGCTACGAGGAATTTAAGACTGAGTTATCTAGCTTCTTAGGTTATGATAAAATTAGTTACTATTTAAAGGAATACAAGAAAGATATAAGCAGTGGAATAGAAGAGTTTGTTAATGAACAACAGGGAGATGTTCTTGTTTTACTGAAGCGAAAAAGGAATTTCTTTGAAAAATTGCTGGGGAATAGTGTATCAACAGAAATTACATATTTAAGCACCCATCCTCTTTTAATCTATCAGGAGAAGGACAATTAATTGTGCTTTATGCTGATCGTTTTATTTCTTTTTTTAGACTTTGATGTACTGGAATTCAATATTTTTATTTACAATTTTATGTAAAGAGGTTTATTTCCTTCTAATGTAATCTACTATATTTTTTAATTTTCAATAATTTTATTTTTTCATAAGTATCTGATTAACAACTTTAAACACAGCTTTAATTATTTTATAACTTTAAGTTGATTTTAGCAAAAATTGTATTAGATTAGCATCCAAATATTTAATTATAATGATTCTTTACCTTAAATTATCTTAAGAATTTGAAGTAAGATTTGTTCTGTTTGCCAATTGTAACATTTGTTGTTTTCAATTATATTGTGTTATAAAAATTTAAAAGAATGCGATTAAGCTTAATGTTTTTCATCATGTTTCATTCCATTGGTTTCCTTTGTAAGGGTCAAGAGAAACCTGTTATTATTGATTCATTGGAAAGCATTTATGACGATATAGCCCCAGTGTTGTCAGCAGATGAAAAGACAATGTATTTCACAAAAAAGAATCATCCACAGAATGCTGGGGGAGAAAGAGACTTGGGTGATATTTGGTTCAGCAAAAAAATTGATGGGGAATGGGTTGTTGCTCAAAGGCTTAGAGGACCTGTGAACAATACAAATTATAATGCTGTAATTGGAATCACTCCTGACGACAATATTATGTATGTTGTAGGAAATTATAAAAATCCTAGAAAGGGTGGAGTTTCATATTCAAGGAGAATTGGGGAGAATTGGAGTGAACCTCAACCAGTGGACATTCCCTATTACAAAAACAAATCCGAGCATTTATCAGGAAGTCTTAGCAAGGATGGAAAAATAATGGTTTTAAGCCTTGAAAGTTTTGCTACCAGAGGAAACGAAGATATATACTATACTTTCAGAAAATCAATTGATGAATGGACTGAATTAAGGAATTTGGGAGTTGACATCAATACAGAGGCTCAAGAATTAACACCCTATTTAGCCTCCGATAACAAAACATTGTTTTTTAGTTCAAATGGAAGAGGTGGAAAAGGTAGCAGAGATGTTTTTTACACGAAAAGGAGGGATGCCACTTGGACTACTTGGTCAGAAGTCGTAAATCTTGCGAGTGTAAATTCAGAGGGAGCAGATTGGTACTTTAAACTTATTGATGATGGGGAAAATGCTCTTTTAGTTAATACTGTTAATAGTATTGGTTTAGGTAATATTTTGAAAACAAAAACGCCAAACCAGGTGGTAATTGAGCCTGAGCCTGAAAAAAGTATGACAGCTTCTTCGCAATCAGTTTTGGCTTTAAATACTACTTCAAACAAGAATAATGCTACAGTTCGTGAGAAAATTCAAGTACAATTTGAAGTGGTTGATGGCTTCACGGGCAGTCAACTAAAACCTCAATTACTCATCAAAGGGGTCAACGAAATGAGTAAAAGCTCATATTCCGAAATAGTTATGGGGAGAACCTCATCCTACAAGACCAAATTATTTAAGGATTCTATTTACACCGTGGATATTTCTGTTGATGGTTACTTAGACGACTTGCAGACGATCAAAACAGATACTATCAATGCAAATCAAACGATCAGGTTGGAACTAATTAGTTTAGAAGAAGGGACAACCATCCAGCTTAAAAGTGTTCTTTTTCAAAGAGGCACTGCCGATATTTTGGATGGTTCATTCGAAGAACTGGATCGCGTGTATAGCATGCTTAAAAAGAATCCAAAAATTGAGATCGAACTTTCAGGTCACACTGATAATACTGGTAGTGCAAAATTAAATATTGAACTGTCGCAGAAAAGATCAGATAGGATTAAGGATTATTTAGTTGAGAAAGGGGTGGAAGCTGGTAGATTAGAAAGTAAAGGATATGGTGGTGCTCGACCAATCGCTAGTAATAAATCAGAGGCTACCCGTAAGTTGAACCGCAGGGTTGAATTCACTATCATTAAAATTTAAATGGGCTAAATGGCTAATGAGGGGATAAGTTTAAGGGAAAGGAAGTCAGCTAAATTGAAATTACTGATATTATCAATTGCCAAAACAATGCTTAGGCAACAAAATTTCCAAGATATTCACGTGACTGAACTCTGTAAAAAGGCGGGAATATCAAAGGTTACATTTTTTAGGTATTTCCCCCAGAAAGAAGATCTTCTCTTGTATTTTATGCGAGTATGGGCTTTTGAGCTCAGCATGGAGTTACAAAAGAATGATATTAAAGGTATTAAAGCCGTAAAACTAATATTTGATCGTTATGGTAATTTATGTGAAAATTATCATTCCGTAATCCTACACCTAATAAAGTACCATGCGGTCTCGCCATTGGTTTTAAAACCCATTAGTATAAAGAAAGCTGAAAAACTATTGCTTTTTCCACACGAAGAAGAAATCCAAAATATGGAGGTATTGGCATTTGATAAATTATTAGAGAAGTATATGCTTGAAGCCATATTCCAAACCGAAGTAACCAAAAGCTCAGATGTTTCAGAAATGGTAAGCATGCTGCTGACTACAACTTATGGGTCAATATTGGTGGCTAAAATGAGACAGTTACCAGTTAAGGCAGTTTTAAAGAAAAATGTAAATGCTGTTCTAGAAACTTACTGAATTATCGCTTGATATTATTAGCCCTTCAGCATTTTTGATTATTTTTACTGACAAATAATTAATTATGAAAATCACAGAGTTTTTAAGACATAACTATAGACATTTTAATGCGGCTGCTTTAATTGATGCAGCGGATGGATATAAGAATCATGTAGAATCAGGCAAGAAAATGATGGTAACCTTAGCTGGAGCTATGTCCACAGCTGAGTTAGGGATTTCCTTTGCTGAAATGATCCGGCAAGACAAAGTGCAGATAATCAGTTGTACGGGAGCTAATTTGGAAGAAGATTTAATGAATTTAGTAGCTCACAGCCATTACGAAAGAGTACCAAATTATAGAGACTTAACCCCCCAGCAAGAGTGGGATTTGTTGGAAAAAGGGCTAAATAGAGTGACTGATACTTGCATACCTGAAGAGGAAGCTTTTAGAAGATTACAACAACACATATTTCAAATATGGAAAGACGCTGAAGAAAAAGGGGAGCGTTATTTTCCACATGAATTTATGTATAAATTGATTCGTTCTGGTGTTTTAGAACAGTACTATGAAATTGACCCTAAAAATAGCTGGATGTTAGCTGCAGCAGAGAAGGACCTACCGATTATAGTTCCTGGATGGGAAGATAGCACAATGGGGAATATTTTTGCTAGCTACTGTGTAAAAGGAGAGCTTAAACCCTCAACAATGAAATCTGGAATTGAATACATGACTTTCTTAGCAGATTGGTATAAGAAGAATGCTGGAACAGAAGGAGTTGGATTCTTTCAAATAGGAGGGGGTATAGCAGGTGACTTTCCGATTTGTGTAGTTCCTATGCTTTATCAAGATTTAGAATACACAGATGTTCCGTTTTGGAGTTACTTTTGCCAAATCTCTGACTCAACTACTAGCTATGGCTCATACTCTGGAGCGGTTCCTAATGAGAAAATTACATGGGGTAAATTAGATATTGATACTCCTAAGTTTATTGTTGAATCAGATGCAACTATAGTGGCACCGTTGATCTTTGCCATCGTGTTGGGGCAGTAATCCTTTTGATAATTTTCTGAAACTTGTCAGGTTTCATTGATTGTATTTTGCATAATGTGATTAGTCTATGCTCTGTATTTTCAAAACCTGACAGGTTTATTTAATTTTTAATACTTCAATATAAACTCCTGCAGGTTGTCGGCACGTTCTAGTTCCAGTTTTTTCCTCAATCGATATCTTGCGATTTCTACCCCTCTAACTGAAATATTCAGCAGATGAGCAATCTCTTTAGTACTTAAGTTCATCCTTAAATATGCACTTAATTTAATCTCTTGTGGACTCAAATTAGGATAATCATTTTTCCATCTTTTTATGAAATCCCCGTGGACCTGGTCAAAGTGAATGGAAAAATGTTCCCAATCATCATCTGCAGAAATGTTTTTGTCTATATTATGAACCACTCTACTGATTTCATGCTTAACTTCTTGATTTTTGCTTCTTTTTGATATTGTATTCAAGTTTGATTTAATGCTATTAATAAAACTGTTTTTATTAATTAAGTGCATTGTAGATGTCGCCAATTCTTTATTTTTAAGCTTTATTTCTGATTTTAGCTTTTCATTTTTAAGATGTTCAAGCTGTTCTTCGGATGTTTTGAGCTCACTGTCTATTCTCGTAATTTCTTTCTCCTTCTCCTCAGTTATAATCTCGGTTTTCTTTTTATATCTTAACTCAATGAACAGAAATATTAAAATAGAAGAGACAAGTCCTGTTATTACATATAGACTATATGCCCAAGTTGTTCTGAACCAGGGTGGTAATATCGTAAATTCAAATGTAGCTACATTGCTTAATTGACCATATACATTCCTTGCTCTCACTTGGAATATGTAATTACCTTCTTTTAGATTCGTGTATTCTTTAGCTGTTCTCACTGACCAATCGCTAAAACCAGTTTCATTATTTTTAAGCCAATATTGATACTCATTCTGGAATTGCCCATTCATATATGGAGCACTATACTCCAGTCTTATAGAATTTTCTTTATACGGAATTTCGATTTCTTGATTTAATTGTTTGAAAGAAACTGCATCCCCTTTCATTTGCCGGCCATAGGTGATGATTGAATCCTTCGAGTTAGAAATCCCCACCTTGGTAAAGATGACATCAAAATTTATGTCCTGTAATTTTTGAATCGTATTATCAAATTGAACAAATCCTTCTTTTGCAGCGAACAGCACCTTATTTGCATCCAAAGTAATTATCTTGTGCAGATCATCATTTAAAGCATTCTTCAATTGGTTAAATACGGAAGTATGTTTCCTATATTTTCCGTTAGTACTTTTTTCTAGGACTCCTGTTTCTTTCATACTTACGAAATAGATATTTCCCAATGCATCTTCTGCAAAGCTTACAAATTGTGTTTCAGCCGGAAAATGGTCTGACAAGAAAGATGATTTGACAAAGCGGTCTTTCATTTGGTCGTACTCGTAAAGGCCATCTTCAGTGGAGAATATAACGGTATTATTAAGTCGCCATACATTAATTAAAACCTTAGAGGGTAGGCCTTCTTCAATCCCATAATATTCAGCACTTACAGATTCTAAATCATCTGCTAATTTTATTTTATAAACACCTTTATATCCATGTGTCATCCAAATATTACCATTTTCATCTTCTTCCATTACGCGTGATGATTCTTCAAAACCTTTAAGTTCATGCAGCAACTCTATACCTTTATCTGTTTTCTTAAATAATGATAAACCCTTATAATTACCTTGAATGACGTAATTTGGATATTTCCTTAAATCCAAAAAAGTCCAAGTTCCAGGGATTTCAGAAATGATTTGTGCCGTGCCATTTCTAATTCTGAAAGTGCCGGCATGATGACCAAGAATCACTTCATTATTAATATTTTGAACCGTATAGACCTGACCTATCGTATTCTTAACCTCTTCGAATAAGTGGTTTTTATGGTTAATATTTTTGTAGTAAAGGCCATTATTTGTTCCTAAAAAGAGGGTGTCATTAATTAGCAATGCATCATATCCAGTGCCGGGTAATCCAGTTTGTTCGTTTACATGTTCGAAGGGAGAATTTAAGGCAACGGAAGAAATTCCGTTATTGTGACCTAACCATAGATTCCCTTGAATATCTTCATGTAGAGAAAGAACGGTTCGGTTTTCTATTCCTTTTCCCTTATTTAAATGCAATTGAATTTCACCTTTAACATTCAAAACATAAAGGCCGTCATTTTGAGTCCCGATGGCAATATTACCCGACCGAAGCCTCTTCATTTTATTGATGTTAGAGTTCTTAAAAGTCGCTTGACTAAGCTTATTCCAAACGTCAATATGGCCGCCTGTTTTCAAGTAAACTCCGTTTTTCAAGGTGCTGATTAGCAATTGATCGTTGTCCAGCTCAATTATTCCACTTATTGTCATTTTACTGAAATAATCACCGTAGGATGTAGGTCTTACCAATTCATCTTCCATAACCGACAGACCTTTACCGGCTTGATTTAGGAATAATTTGTTGTTTACCAGGAAAAAATTATCAGGATCGGTTTCTGGTTTAACAATATTGACTAATCGACCTGATAAATTATATATGAAGATATCATCAAAAGTACAGAATAGTATTTGATCATTTTTTTTAAAGACCCTCCATGCTTCATCAAAGTTCCGGTTTTCATCAGGAATGCTATCCGCCAGGCTGACAAAAGTTAATTTCCCCTTTTGGTCAGGAATATAATAACCAAAGTCACCCTGAGCTGCTATATATATTTTTCCATTTGAATCAACATATACATCTCTGCACTTTGTACCACTCTCTAAAGAATATTTGTTCCAATTGGTACCATCAAATTCCAGAAGTCCAAAATTATTGGCAACGTACAGGAGACCTGCCTGGCTTTGAGTAATCTTCCAATTTTGAATTCCGCCTTGATAATCCTGACTTGAATAGTATTTATAAAATGGATAACCTGTAGACTGGCCATGCCCATGAGAAGCTAATAGTTGGAGTCCAATAATGAGTAATAAAAATCCCTTGTAGTATTTCATTTCCATATCATTAATAGTTTACAATTTAGTAAAATATGATAAGATTGTAGTAATGTTGGAGAATATAGTGTAGAAAAAAACGGAAAAATTTTTATTACAATAAATGGTCTTTATTGTGTTTAAATACAGAAGATCTATTTATTTGATGAATTTTTGAGAAGTATGTTTTTGTGACTTGATGTAGTTATGATGTATTGTTAAAATTTGCTTAGTGTTTTATTTAATGGTCATTTGGTCAGAGCTTTTGCTAGGAAAGCTTCTAAAATTATTGATACAATTAAACAAAATAAATATGAAGCAAATTTTATCTTTGGCTGTCTTTATTTTATGCGCCTTCGTTTCAGCAGGACAGGTGAACGTTTCCGGGAAAGTGACTGACGAATATAATGAGCCACTTCCTGGTGTCAATATTATGATAGTGGGGACCACTGAAGGTACTACTACAGATCTCGATGGTAACTACAAACTGTTAGTTAATGAAGATGCTGAACTTCGGTTTAGTTTTATTGGATATGAAACTGTTTTAGAGAGCATCAACAACCGTTCTGTTATTAATGTGAAATTAGTTCCTGACTTTGGTTCTCTGAGTGAGGTGGTAGTGGTGGGATACGGTACTTCGACCAAAAAAGAGTTGACAGGAGCCACCTCACAAGTAAATGCTGAGAAAATCACGGAACGGCAAGTTCCTCGTTTGGATCAAGCCTTGCAAGGAGCCGTGGCTGGTGTAAATATAACTACAAACTCTGGTTCTCCTGGAGGCTCATCAAATATAAGAATTAGAGGTATATCTACAAATGGTGATAATAACCCATTAATTATTGTTGATGGAGTTATTTATGATCAGGCTGGCTTAAATGCATTGAATCCATCGGATATTGAATCAGTTAACGTCTTAAAAGATGCTACTGCTAGTATATACGGTGTTAGGGCTGCTAATGGAGTAGTATTGATTGAAACGAAGCAAGGAAAAAAGAATAAGAAACCAAGTTTAAGTTTTGATGGGTATTACGGTATTCAAGAAACAGCAAAGCAGCTAGATTTATTAAATGCTCGTGAATATGCAGTTATTAAAAATGAAGCATTCAGCGCAAATAACCAAACAGTTCCTTTTGCTAATACCCAGATTGGAGAAGGCACAGATTGGCAAAGTGAAGTATTTCAACAGGCTCCAATCGAAAATTATAATTTGAGTCTATCTGGTGGAAATGAAAATACTTCATATAATATTGGTGGATCTTACTTTAATCAAGAAGGTATTGTAGGAGGTGAGAAAGCTAAATTTGAAAGATATAATGGCAGACTAAATTTCACCACGGATTTTTCTGATCGAATGCGATTTATTAATGTATTGCTATTCACACACGAGATTAGTAGTGGCTTACCAGAGAACGGCATAGGTTCGGTCTTGTACAATACCATAAATGCCTATCCGACTGAGTCTGTTAGAACCGATGGAAGGTATTCCTACCTAGATAGAATTGCTGATATTATAAATCCATTGGCTCAAATGGAAAACTCATTCAATGAAACTTTTGTAAATAAAATTACAGGGAAGCAGGAATTAGCTTATGATCTAAATGAGCATTTTACTGTTAACGGTCGCCTAGGATACAACTATTCTATCGTTGACTTTAAGGGTTTTAATCCATTGGTTTGGTATGGTCTTGGAAAAGCACAAAATTCTGCCGCAAATGAAGATTTAGATCCCGTTTTAATTGAAATTGGCGATCCAGAAAATGATGGAATTATTCTTGAAAGAGGCGCAAGCGTTACGGAAGCAAGAACAACCTATCTTGATTACATTTTAGAGGGCTTTGTTAATTATGAAAGAAAGTTCAACGATGTTCATACCGTAAAGGGCACATTAGGAGTATCATATAATGAAACCTCATTTCAAGGGCTTAGTGGAACTGCCTTCAATATTCCTAATAATGATATTGATTTAGCCGATATATCAACAAACTTGGCTGTAAATGGATATTTAAATAATACAGGATCTAGTCAGGGTTTTCAAAGATTATCTTCTCAATTTTTAAGGGCGGAGTATGATTATCAAAAAAGATACCTTCTTTCTGGAATTATTCGAAGAGATGGATCTACTCGCTTTGGTCCTAATAATAGGATAGGATATTTTGGATCTCTATCTGGTGCTTGGGTTATATCAGACGAAGAGTTTTTTGATTTCTCCTTTGTTGATTTCCTAAAGTTGAGATCGAGTTTTGGGGTTATTGGAAATGATAGAATTGGTGACTTCGGATACCGGGCGCTGCTTGGTGGTGAAGGGAACTATGTGTTTGATGAGGTAATTCAGATTGGTGCAGCCATTGGTCGGGCAGGCAATCCTGATTTGAAATGGGAGACTACTCAGCAAACAAATATTGGATTTGACTTGACGGTTTTAGAGAATTTGGACTTCACGACCAATTATTTTATCAAAGACACACGAGATTTATTATTTCAACCGCCTGCACCTGCGATTTTAGGTACCTATGGAGCTGGAGGCCAGCCTCCAATTATTAATGGGGGTGATGTGAGAAATTCTGGTGTCGAATTCGAAATAGGTTACAGTAATAAAACAGCTTCAGGTTTAAGATTTAGTGTGGATTATAATATCACATATTTAAAAAATGAAGTTTTAGCGGTTCCCGATGGTTTAGAATTTCAAAATGGTGCCCAATTTGGAGTTGGAGGAGTTGTGGCAACTCGATTGGAACCGGGAAAACCAATTGGTTATTTTATTGGCTATGAGACAGATGGAATTTTCCAAAATCAAGCAGAAATAGACGCGGGTCCAACTCAAAGAAATGCAAGACCAGGTGATTTGAGATTTGTTGATCAAAATGGTGATGGAGAAATTTCATTTGGCGATGATAACGACCGGACTATGATTGGCAGTCCTATTCCAGATTTTACAATGGGGTTGAATCTATCTGCTTCATTCAAAGGATTTGATATTTCTGCTAATATGTTTGCAGCTTTAGGCCAAGAAATTATTAGGAATTATGAACGTCAACAACCTTACGCCAACCAACTTTCCTATGTTCTAAATCGCTGGACTTCACCTGGAAGTAGTAGTGAAGTTCCAAGAGTGACAACAGGGCAAACACAAAATACAAACTTTTCACAATTCTATGTAGAAGATGGATCTTTTGCTCGGTTGAGAAACATTCAATTGGGCTATACTTTTCCCGAAAGCTGGTTGGACTTAGCAAAGATTTCAAAATTCAGGGTTTATGTGTCTGCTAATAACCTTTTAACTATTACAAAATATCTAGGATTTGATCCTGATGTGGGTTCACCTTCTCCATTTGGAGCTGGGGTTGACAATGGTATTTACCCACAAGCAAGAGTATACATGGGCGGTGTTTCATTAAACTTTTAATCTGATTGAACTATGAAAAAGATTTTATATACAATTACATTTATAAGCATATTCGGGCTTTTCACCTCTTGTGACGATAAGCTAGAAATTGATCCTTTATATGCACAAGATGCCGATAACTTTTTTAATACACCTGAAGATTATCAGCGTGCCTTGATAGGGGCTTATGATTTATTACAAACTTCATATTTAACACAATGGATAGGAGAAATTGCTTCTGATAATGCGATTGCTGGTGGCGAGAGTGTTAATGATACTCGTGGATTACACGAAATTGAAACGATGACTCATGGTGGGGTTAATGAAGAATTAAGAAGTGTTCTCAGATATAACTATGCCGGTATTACGAGAGTAAATTACATTTTTGAAAATCAGGAGAAGATTGATTTTGAAGGTAAGGATCAAATCTTGGCGGAAGCTTATTTTCTGAGAGCTTACTATTATTTTGAATTAACAAAGTTTTTTGGAGCAGTGCCATTAATCATTGACCGAAGGATCGGTATTGAGGAAGCCACTTCTATTGAAAGAGCAGCAGCTAGTGATATATATAGTCAGATTGAAGCTGATTTAATTTCTTCTCATGAAGTACTAGATTGGAGCAATCCTGTCAAAGGAAGGGTGACCAAAGGCGCTGCCCTAGCCCTTTTAGGGAAAGTTTATCTTTATCAGGATAAATTTACTGAAGCGGCTGAAATTTTTGACCGGGTAATTGATGAAGGTCCATACGGATTGGTTGAAGTAAACACCTCCGAGGATTTTGCAGCATTATTTAGCGTGAATGAAGAGGGAAACCAAGAGTCAGTTTTTGAAATTCAGTACACCGGCCTAGAAGGGGGATCTTATGATTGTTTTGTTTGCTTAGAAGGTAATGTTGCTGTGGGGTTCCACGGGATTAGACAATATAGCGGACCGATTTATGGTGATGGTAACAGTTACAATTTGCCTACTCAAGATCTTTATGATGAATTTGATCCTTCTGACATCAGGAGGAATGGAACAATTCTAGACATAGAAGCCTTTGCCACATCTAACCCTAGTGTAAGCTATGCTGTGGGTGGGGGAGGTCATACTGGATACTTCAATAATAAATATATTAAAAGATCTGCAGAGTTAGGTTTACCAGATAATGATTTAACAAGTCCGGTAAACTACAGAGTCATCCGTTTCGCTGATGTATTATTAATGGCTGCAGAAGCTCATAATAGAAAATCAGGAGCAAATGACGCCCTCGCTCAGAGCTATTTAAATCAAGTTCGTCAACGTGCAGGAATGCCAGCTATTAGTGCTAGCGGTCAAAGCTTAACTGCCGCAATTTGGAAAGAAAGAAGATTAGAGCTTTCCGGGGAAGGATACCGCTTCTGGGACCTGGTGCGAACAGGTCAGGCTGCTGCGCAAATTGACGGATTTGAGTCTAATAAAAATGAGCTTTTCCCAATACCACAAACCGAAATCGATTTGGCCGGTGGCACTTGGGATCAAAATCAAGGATACTAATAACTAATATAAATCTATAACTAAAACAATAATTACCTATGAAACATCTATTTGGAAAATTTATGATGATTGCAGCAATATTCGTATTGATGAGCTGCGATGAAGAAGAAGAGCCAACATTGGTAGATCCCCCAACTGAAGCTGATGCTGCTTTTACCTTTCAGGCCACTGCTGAAAGCGATAATATTCTAGAGTTTACAGCTTCGGTTGATGGTTTTAATCGATACGTTTGGGATTTAGGAAATGGAGAGAGCGCTGATGAATCAGCAACTGTTACAGGTACTTACCCAAATGCTGGAAGCTATGAGGTGACTTTGACAGTTTTCAATGACGGAGGAAGTGCATCGAATACTCAAGAGATTGAAATTGCTGAAACAGACCCAACATTGCTTGATAATGCACTTTACAATCTTCTAACTGGAGGTGTCGATGGTGGTGGTTCAAAGACTTGGGCAGTAGACTCCGCATCTGCTGGTCATTTTGGTGTTGGACCTAGTCCTGAAAATGGAGACTATGATGGTGATTATCCTAAATACTACGCTGCAGGTGTGAATGAAAAAGTTGGAGCAGGTATGTATAATGATAGATATACATTCATTTTAGCAGATTTTGGATTTGACATGGCCACCCAAGGAGATATTTATCTGAATGCTCAGCAAGAAGAACAATTTCCTGACGCTTACGATCCTGGTGTTGGTGATTTAACTGCTCCATTTACCCCTGCAGAAAACTTAAATTGGAACTTAAGCTTTCCTGCTGAAGGTGAAGAAGGTGATACCACACTAAGTATAAATGAAGATGGATTTATTGGCTACTATACTGGAGTTCAAACTTACAAAGTAGTGAGTATTTCTGAGAATGAATTATTTCTTCAATTTGAAGACGCAGCCAATGCTGATCTTGTTTGGTATTTAAGATTGGTGCCAGAAGGATTTGACAGTAATCCTGGTGGCTCAGTAAAAGCAACGCTACCGATTGGGTTTGAGACTCAAACTCCTGATTTGTCATCTTTTGAAGGAAATGAGGCATCAATAGTTGAAAATCCTGACCAATCGGGAATCAACACTAGTTCTAACGTATTACAATTAGTGAAAGGATTTCAAGGGTTCTCTGGTTCATTTTTTGACTTGGCAGAGGCTCCTACCATTGAAGAGGGCACTACTTTAACGCTAAAAGTTTGGGCTCCTGTTACTGGAGTGTTCAGAATCAAGCTGGAAAATTCAGCTGGTGAATTTGTTGAAGTAGATGCTGATGTTAGTGTTGGAGAAGAATGGACTGAGCTAAGTTTCGACTTATCAGCTGGAGTAGGACTTTCGTTAGACAGATTAGTGCTATTCCCAAGCTGGGAGGTTCCAAGCACTGGTACTTTCTATGTTGATGATGTTGATGTACAATAAAAAGTAGTAATGTTTAAGTTTAATTTAATTTGTTTTTTCATCATGGGTGTCCTCGCTTCTTGCGAGGATGCTCCTATTGATGATGTAGTGAAATTACCTGAAAATCTTGCAATTGAGATTGTTAAATCAGAAAGTAATCCTAGGGTGGTATCAGTCAACGCCTCAGCCGATTTGGTCAATTTTTATAGATTTTATTTTGGAGAAAACCCAGATGATTTTAAAGAATCTACAAGCGGTACAGCCCAATATACTTATGAACAATCAGGTCAGTATGAAATCACTGTTCAAGCACACGCAACCAGCGATGATTTTATCAGTGAGACGGGTGACATTGAAATTCAGGATGTTAATCCAGAAGATGAAGAAGATCCAGAAGACCCATTCGAGCCTTCCTTTGAAGGTTATGAAAGCCCTTTGGAATACGAAGGCTATGAATTAGTGTGGCAAGATGAATTCGAAGCTGAACAACTTTCAGATGATTATACTTTTGAAATTGGCACTGGGAGTAATGGCTGGGGAAATAATGAATCGCAGTATTATAGAGAAGAGAATACACGCCTAGATGAGGGCTATCTAGTGATTCAAGCCAAAGAAGAGAATTTTCAAGGCAGGGAATACACATCTTCTAGAATTATAACAGAAGGCAAAAAAGAATTTAAATATGGTAGGTTTGACATAAGAGCCAGAATGCCATATGGACAAGGAATATGGCCAGCAATATGGATGCTTGGATCAAATTTCAGACAGGTTGGCTGGCCATTTTGTGGTGAAATTGATATAATGGAGATGATCGGTGGTCAAGGTAGGGAACGAACTGTCCATGGAACTGTTCATTGGCAAAGTAATCAAGGCTATGCAAACTTTGGACATAGTAGAAATCTTTCAGAGGGCACATTGGCAGATAAATTTCATGTCTTTTCAATAATATGGGATGAAAATTCAATTCAATGGCTTATTGATGATCAGCCTTATGGAAGCATTGACACGACCCCATCTCATTTGGACGAATTTAGGGAGGAGTTTTTCTTTATTTTCAATGTTGCTGTTGGCGGTAACTGGCCACAGTATCCCGATGAAACCACTACCTTTCCACAGGAAATGTGGATTGATTACGTAAGAGTTTTTCAACAACCGGAATAAATTATTTGACCTACAACCATAAAACTTTAAAACAGCTATGACCAGACTCCTAAAAAAAATAATTGGGGTGATTTGTCTCTCACTAATAGTTCTTTCATGCAATCAGCCTAATAGAGTCGAAGAAACAGGAAATAGATATGAAGCACGAGTTGATTCAGTGCTTTCAATAATGACTTTGGAAGAAAAAATTGGTCAATTAAATCAATATAGTTTAGGAAGCGAGTTTACGGGTCCTGGCAACAAAAAAGGGCAAGATAGTATTCGCTACCAGCAATTGATTTCTGGTCAGGTAGGCTCGGTTTTGAACCTATTGGGAGCTGAAAATACATTAAAAATGCAAAAGTTAGTAGTTGAGAATACCAGACTGGGTATTCCTTTACTATTTGCCTATGATGTAATCCATGGTTATCAAACAATGTTTCCAGTTCCCTTGGCCGAAAGTGCTTCTTGGAATCTGGAGCTAATGGAAAAAACTGCACAAGCCGCTGCAGCAGAATCGGCCGCCTCTGGCTTGCACTGGACTTTTGCTCCTATGATTGATGTGACTGTTGATGCTAGATGGGGACGAGTCATGGAAGGGGCTGGAGAAGATCCATACCTACAATCAGAAATTGCTACAGCAAGGATTAATGGTTTTCAAGGAAATGATTTGAGCCATAATAAAACCATAGCTGCGACTGCCAAACATTTTGCCGGTTATGGATACGCTGAAAGCGGTAAAGACTATAATTCAGTTAATATCAATAACTACATTCTTCACAATCATATTTTGCCTCCGTTCAAAGCTGCCAGTGAAGCAAATGCAGCAAGCTTCATGAATGCGTTTAATGATATCAATGCTGTTCCTGCCACTGCTAACCAATATTTGCTACAGGACATTCTTCGTAAAAAATGGAACTATGATGGAGTTGTTGTTTCAGATTGGAATTCCATAGGGGAGTTAGTTAATCATGGAGTGAGCCCAGATTTGAAAAATGCTGCAAAAAAAGCCATTTCTGCTGGTAGTGAGATTGACATGGAAGGAACGGCCTATATTAGAAACCTTGCTTCATTAGTGGAAGAAGGTGAAATTGACATAGCTGCAATAGATAAGGCAGTAAAACATGTCCTACAATTAAAATTTGAATTGGGTTTATTTGATGACCCTTTTAAATACTCTAATTCAGAAAGAGAAAACGAAATTGTTGGGAATGAAATGCATCATGATTTAGCGGAGGAAATAGCCAAAGAGTCTATTGTGCTTCTAAAGAACGAAAGATCTTTATTGCCCATTAAAAGTGCTAAAAACATTGCAGTAATTGGACCATTGGCAAAAGACAAAGATACACCATTAGGAAACTGGAGAGCTCAAGCTGTAGCTAACTCAGCAGTTTCGTTATATGAAGGTTTGGAACAGACTTTTCCTGAAGACGTAAATTTTGAATATGCTGAGGGAGTGGAATTATCGATTGGACCTAATAACTTCTTTCAAGAACAAGTAATTAATGAGAGAGATAAATCCGGATTCGAAGAAGCAAAAGCATTAGCCAAGAAGTCAGATTTGGTAATTATGGCTTTAGGCGAAACTGCTTATATGTCCGGTGAGGGTAGAAGTAGAGCAGACATTGGTTTACCAGGCTTGCAAAAAGAATTGCTTAAAGAAATCCATGCAGTAAATCCTAATATTATATTGGTATTAATGAATGGGAGACCATTAGAGCTGAGCTGGGAAGATGAAAATATCCCGGCCATATTGGAGGCTTGGCATCTCGGGCAAAGAGCTGGTATTGCCATTGCAGAGACTTTAGTAGGCCAAAATAATCCATCAGGAAAGTTGACGATGAGCTTTCCTCGTCAAGTCGGTCAAATACCTATTTATTATAACCATAAAACAACTGGAAGACCTTCAACAGCTCCTGGGCAAGTATTTTATACCCATCACACCGATGTGGATAATTCACCTTTATATCCTTTTGGTTTTGGCTTAAGTTATTCAAAATTTGATTATCGACAAATTGAATTATCGCAGAATTCAATGACAGAGGATGAAGAAATAATGGCCACGGTAACTATTCAAAACACTAGTGAAGTGGACGGACAAGAAATTGTACAGTTATATATTCAAGACTTAGAGGCAGAAGAAACGCCAATGATCAAGTCACTGAAGGCTTTCCAAAAGGTTGAAGTCAAAGCAGGACAAACTGTACAGGTTGAATTTTCTATAAAGAAACAGATGCTTTCATATTATAAATCAAATGGGGATTTAACGTTGGAAAAAGGTGATTTCAGAGTCTTTATAGGCACGAACTCAACTGTAGAGCAATACAAAAAATTTGAGTTAAAATGAGATATGTCTTTATAATCGGCCTTCTATTATTTTTTAGCCAATGCAAGGAGCAGGATGATTATTTGATTTGGTCTGATGAATTTGATGGAAGTGGATTGCCCAATTCAAAATTTTGGAATATAACAGAAGGAAATGGTTGTCCAGATTTATGTGGGTTCGGAAACAATGAAGCACAATACTATACCAAAAACGCTGAAAATCTTAGATTAGAGGATGGTAAACTAATTATTAATGCTTTAGAGGACAACGAAAAAGGGTTTACTTCAGCAAAAATTACCACCAGAGAAATAAGTGATTGGAAATACGGATATATCGAAGTTAGGGCAAAATTACCCATAGGTAAAGGTTCATGGCCTGCAATTTGGATGTTACCCACCGTTGAGGGCAAAATGGATTGGCCGAGAGATGGTGAAATAGATATTATGGAGTATGTTGGTTATAATCCAGGGACAGTCTATGGAACCATTCACACCGAAAACTATAATCATACAAAAGGTACGGAAAAATCAGATTCAATAAAGCTCAAAGATGCACATAAAGTCTTTCATACTTATGCTATTCAATGGACGGAACAAAAAATTGAATGGTTGGTCGATGATGTCCCTTATCATGCTGTCTATAAAAATGGTGAGGGAAAATCGGGATGGCCTTTTGATCATGAATTTCATTTAATTTTGAATTTAGCAGTCGGTGGAAATTGGGGTGGAAAACACGGTATTGACGAAGCTAGTTTTCCTCAAGAATTTGTGATTGACTATGTAAGGGTTTATTCACAGAAACCTGATTTACCGAAATAATTTTAATTCCATAGGTTTAAATATAATGCCATCTATAAAAATTACTGCAGTTAGATGTTTATACACCAAAAAATTTTGGTAATATAGCTTCTCACTTTAAAATACTTTGGAAAAATGTCGAAGAAAGGACTTTTAATACTAATCGCGTCAGTTGCTGCCTTAGGTGGTTTACTCTTTGGTTATGACACAGGTGTTATAAACGGCACCCAGTATTATTTTAGTAAATATTTTGAATTAAGTTCTGCCATGAAGGGTTGGGTAGTGAGTAGTGCTTTGCTAGGGTGTCTCGTTGGGGCACTGATTGCTGGGCCTATGACTACAAAGATTGGCCGTAAAGTAACACTTATTTTTTCAGCGGCACTTTTCACAATTTCTGCAGCAGGTTCTGGTTTACCCCCGTTTTTACCTGAGAGTGTTGGTTTATTAGTTTTCTTTAGGGTTGTAGGGGGATTAGCTATTGGATTGGCTTCCATGGCTGCACCAACCTACATTGCTGAAATATCACCAAGAGATAAAAGAGGAGTATTGGTGACATTCTATCAATTGGCTGTAGTAACTGGTTTTTTTGTGGTTTTCTTAGCAACTTATTATATCGGTGAAAGCTATGCTACTGAACAAGGTAAAATAGATTCAGGCTGGCGATGGATGTTTTGGTCTGAATTAATCCCATGTATTATCTTTTTTGTCCTTACTTTATTCATTCCTAAAAGCCCTAGATGGTTGGTATTGGTTGGAAGAGATGAAGAAGCTAAAAAAGTGTTAGATTCTTTGCATGAAGAAAAAGAAGCCGAGATTGAATTATCTGAAATAAAACTTTCCTTGGCTAAAGAAAGAAAAGTTGAAAAAACTAAGGTTAATTTATTCCAAAGAGGTGCTTTAGCCATTATCTTAATTGGTTCTTTATTGTCTTTATTCCAACAATTAACGGGGATTAATGCTGTGTTATATTATGGAGGTGATATTTTTGAAAAAGCTTTAGGATATACGCAAGATGATGTATTAGCCCAACAGATTTTGCTGGGAGCTGTGAATTTTGTATTTACGTTTGTGGCTATGTTCACAGTTGATAAGCTAGGTAGAAAGCCTCTGATAATGATTGGTTCGTTCGGTATGCTTACGGGATTTATATTGTTAGGAGGTTCTCTATACTTTGAGCAAGTTGGCCTAATTTCCCTAATAGGAGTCTTATTATTCATTGCTTCATTTGCTATGAGTATGGGACCCGTTACATGGGTATTACTTTCTGAAATGTTTCCAAACAAAATCAGAAGTATTGCAATGTCAATAGCAGTGGCTGTTCAATGGGGGGGGAATTATCTTGTTTCTCAAAGTTTCCCAATTATTGCTGATAGTCAGCACAATGAAGTTGTTTGGAATAAATCTTTACCTTATGTCATTTTTGGAGCATGTATATTATTGTTGATCATATTTACAAATAAATATATCATTGAAACCAAGGGAAGAAGCCTTGAGGAACTAGAAGATATATGGGCTGATAAGTACGGTAAAATTAAATCATAATAAATATCAATATTGATTATTAGAAAGCTTATTGAATCAAATGCTCCATTTGTTTTGATAAGCTTTTTTACTTTTATTTAAAAAAATACTTATATTTTTCTAATATATGTACACTTTGGAAAAAGATTAATCATTTTAGGTTTATGATTTTAATAAGCTAGTATAGATGATTTATTGCTAAATTCTGTAAATTATAATATTTGTATTATTCAAGTAATTCAATTTTATTTAAAATCTTACACCAACCTTTCTCAACCTTTCTGTGTCATTACTACTGAGACAATAGGAAGGATATAAATATGAGAAGATTTTTTACCACATTTTTGTTACTAACAATAGTAGCGTCAAGCTTAGTTATCAGTAATAGTTATTATAAGCAGGATAATTCTCAATATTCTGCACAGAAATCAAATGAGATACAGAAATCCATTGATTTAACTGAAGCGGATGTGTACGATTCTAAGAGAAATACTGTATTTGTTAGTGTAAACAACTAATAACTAATCCGATTCTGATTATATTTGAGTCGTACTAATTCTTATACAGTATGGCGCTTTATTTAGCTCGATTTATTCTTTGGCTCGGTGGTTGGAAAGTATCCGCGAAAATACCTCCAAATGTTAAAAAAGCAGTAATGATCGCTGCGCCTCACACTTCAAATTGGGATTTGATCTGGGCAAGATCTGCCTTTTACATTCTCAAAATACCTGTACGTTACACTGTTAAGAAAGAACTATTAAAAGGTCCTTTGAAATGGATTTTGAATGCTTTTGGTGCTATTGGAATAGACAGGACACACAAAGGCGGTAAAAAACAATCCATGACAGAGGCAATGATTCAGCTTTTTGATGAACGTGAGGAGCTAGTTATATTAGTAACACCTGAAGGTACTCGAAGTTATCAACCTGAATGGAAAACTGGTTTTTATAGAGTAGCTGAAGGTGCTGGTGTACCAATATTATGTGGATATTTAGACTATGAAAATAAAATAGCTGGAGTCGGTCCTAGTTTCTCAACAAATGGAGATATGTTTGAAATTATTGAAAAGATCAAAGATTTTTATAGACCGATCAAAGGAAAATATCCAGAAAAAGGGGTGCGCTAAGTTTTACTTTTCTTTAAAGTCTAAAGAAGCAGAATTTAAGCAATATCTTAATCCAGTCGGCTTTGGTCCATCTTCAAAAACATGTCCCAAGTGACCTCCACAGCTAGCACAAACAACTTCTGTTCGAACCATTCCTAAAGAACGATCTACGACTTCCAGAACGTTTTGATCATTTAAGGGCTTATAAAAACTTGGCCAGCCCGTCCCACTTTCGTATTTTGTTTCTGAGCTAAAGAGTTCAGTCTTGCAACCATTACAAATAAATATACCTTCTTTTTTAAAATCGTTATATATTCCTGTAAAGGCTCTTTCAGTTCCTTCTTCTCGTAAAACCTTATATTCTAGCGGACTTAAAATTTCTTTCCATTCTGCTTCAGTTTTTTGCACCTCAAAAGTGTGCGACTTTAAACTTTTTTTGTTTTCTGAACTATTGTTTTGTTGTGCACATGATTGAAAACTTAATGCTAAAAGAATAGCTACCACACTTACCGATTTCCCTATTTTAATTCTTTTCATTTTTGTAATATTATTTGCTTGTTGCTTCTTATACTCATTTACATATATAAAGTTTTGTACAATTTGAATTATGGTTTAGCGTATTCAAATTTTTTCAGCTTTGTTGTTCTTAGATATTCATATAAACCCGAAATAGTCACGGTTCCTGCAGAACTAATATCAACCGAGCCATCTTCTGCAATCAATTTTTCATCCAAATAAGCATGCAGCACTTTTCCTATTATCAAAATGGTATCATTTGCTGTGATTAAATGCTCCTCTTTAAATTTTAGTCCTAATTTGATATGAGATTCTTTAACATAGGGTGCATGAAATCTGTCAAAATACTCCTCTTCAAATCCACAAGCTTCAAATTCCGATGTCTTTCGATCATATTTGGCGGAAGTTTGATGAGCTTTTTCAATAAAGCTTTCGTGAACATGATTAAAAGTATAATAACCTGTTTTCTTTATGTTTTCATAGGTGTGTCTGTCAACAGTTGTTGGTCGCAAAATGAAACCCAGAAGTGGAGGTTTAGCACCCAAATGGATAACTGAATTGAAGATTGCCAAGTTCGTATGGCCATTTTGATTAGCAGTTCCAATCAAATTGGCACTCTTAAATCCTGACACTGTGTTAAAGAAATTAGCTTGGTATCGACTTTGCATCTTAGAGATGGAGTCTGTATCTATGTGTAGCATCTTGGCAAATCGTTTTAGTAAATACCAATTAGATCTTATTTTGTTTGCTTTGGCTGAAAATTAGGAAACATTCTTTTTCTGTTAAGCTTTTCAGCAGTAAATTCAAGCATATGATTGCCTTCCAAAATATTGAGAAAAAATTTGATAATCAATTAGTGCTGAGAAGTATTAATTTAGAAGTGACAGAAGGAGAGCTAATGGTTTTGTTAGGAGCAAGTGGAAGTGGAAAAACTACTATGCTCCGAATGATCAATGGTTTAGAAAACCCTGATTCCGGTTCCATTAGGATTGTAGATAAGGATTTAAGAAAACATCAACTATATAACTTAAGAAAGCAAATAGGCTATGTTATTCAGAAAGTTGGGCTTTTTCCGCATTATTCGGTTTATGATAATGTTGCATCAATCATGAGATTGAAAGGTGAAAGTGAAGAAATTATTAAAGAGAAAGTATATAGATGGTTAAATAAAGTGGGATTGTCACCTTCCGTTTATGCTAAGAAGTTTCCATCTGAATTAAGTGGTGGTGAAGCACAAAGAATCGGGTTGGCAAGAGCACTAGTTGCCCATCCAAAGATGGTTTTGTTGGATGAACCATTCAGTGCCCTGGATCCCATATCCAGAGTAGGAATCAGAAATGAGTTTAGACAAATTCAACAAGATGAAAAACTTACAGCAGTGATGGTAACTCATGATGTGCTGGAGGCCGTAAGTTTGGCAGATCGGATTTGTTTGTTGGCCAATGGTGAAATTCAACAATTGGGAACTCCGCAAGAAATATTATTTCAACCTAAAAATGATCTAGTAAAGAATTTCGTAAAAGGTGATCAATTCCAAGCTTCCTTGGCTTCTGTTTCTATATCTGAAATTCAACCATTTTTAGAACAGAATATTTTGAAAGAATCAAATGATCGTATTTCTGTTCTTGATTTTTTACAGAATTCCGATAGTCAGCAGCATGCATTGATTATAGAAGCTTTTTATAAATGGAAGGAGGCTAAAGGATGATGTCATTTTTTGAATTCTTGCTCAAGAATAAAAGGGAAGTTCTAAAGCAAATATTAGAACACCTTGAATTGACATTAGTCTCTTTATGTATTGCGGTAGTATTGGGTGTTGTAATTGGTGTACTGATCGCCATATTCAGAAAATCGACCCAAACGGTTCTTTCAGTGATCAATACCATCCAAACTATCCCCAGTTTAGCTTTATTGGGCTTTCTGCTGCCATTTTTTGGGATCGGAGTAGTTCCTGCCATCATTGCACTATTTCTCTATGCTTTGCTTCCCATAGTGAGAAATACCTACACAGGGATAATCGAGGTGGATGTCTCTGTTAAGGAGTCTGCAATAGCTATGGGAATGAAACCTGTGGAAGTTCTATTTAAAGTGGAATTACCTCTGGCTTTGCCATACATCATGGCTGGAATTAGGACGGCTTCTGTTATAAACGTGGGAGTGGCCACATTAAGTGCTTTCATTGCTGCAGGTGGTCTAGGTAAATTTATTCTTCAAGGGATTCAACTGAATAATACCAATATGATCTTGGCTGGTGCGATTCCTGCTTCATTATTGGCTTTATTTTTCGATGCTATTTTAGGCAGAATTCAGAAAAGTAGTTTTAAAGTCATTCGTGGGTTTTCAGTCATTCTGTTTGGAGGGGTTTTGTTCTATCTCCTAATGTCTGCTTTCCAAAAATTGAATATTGCATCAGACAAAAGTGATTTGTTAGGTGGATTTCCTTCCGAATTTGTCTATCGTGAAGATGGACTACAAGGGTTATTCAAAGCTTATGATTTCGAGCTGGATTATGTTGAAATGGAAATAGGATTGATGTATAAGGCGTTGGCCAGTAAAGAAGTAGATGTAATTAGTGGATTTTCAACTGATGGAAGAATTAAAGCCTACGATTTGAAAACACTGGTCGATAATCGTAATTATTTCCCTCCTTATGAGGCAGCACCTGTTGCTAGAAAATCTATTATTAACAGATATCCCAAAATTCGCACAAGTCTGAAAAAACTGGAAAACCAGATCAGCAATGCGGAGATGATGGAAATGAATTTTAAGGTAGATGAACAAAAAATGCAACCCGAAGAAGTGGCACTGGAATTTCTTGAATCCAAAGAAATGCTAGGGAATTCTGATAATGTAAATCTGTCAACGGAATCAATTAAAATTGGAAGTAAGGCATTTACTGAAAACTACATATTGGCTCATCTTTTTAAATTGATCATTGAGGAAAATACTGATTTGAACGTAGAGCTGAAATTAGGTTTTGGTGGCACTAAATTATTGATGGACGCCATGAAGAATGATGAAATTGATATATATCCTGAATATACGGGCACAGCCTTATTATTGCTTTTGGAAACAGATGGAAAGGAGAGAGCTAACTTAATTTCTAATCCCGAAATGGTATATGATTTCGTGAAAAAGGAATCCAGTAGTCAATTTCAATTTGAGTGGTTCCCAACGCTAGGATTCAATAATACCTTTGCCATTTTGATGCGAAAAAAACAAGCAAAAGAATTGGGTTTAGAAACTATTGAGGATTTATCGGTACAAATTGGTGTTAAAAATAAACTCCATGATAGGTAGTGTCCTATTATGGAGTTTTAATTTCAACTTTTTCTGAGCTTTCAATAAATTACGAATGCCTTCTTTATTATTTATTCAGAAAAGCAGAGTACATCCAAACCAATTTTTCTTGTTCTCGAATATAATCACTCATTAATGCATTTGTTCCTTCATCATCCGCATCAGATGATAAAGTAAGCAATTCCCGTTGAAATATAATTATTGTTTTAAAGGATTCTAATATATTTTCAATAGCCTTTATCCCATCTTTTACTTCTACACTTTCCTTAATTTTAGAAATTGATCGGTAATCGGCATAATTATGTTTGGGAGTATAACCTAAAGTTAAAATCCTTTCTGCTACCTCATCAATTTTTAAGATCAAATCGTTGTACAATTCTTCAAATTTCACATGAAGTTCAAAGAATTTTTCACCTTTTATATTCCAATGATATCCTCGAGTATTTTGATAAAAGATTGAATAGTTTGCAAGAAGTTCATTCAGTTTTCCTGCTAGTTGTTTTGCTTTTTCATTATCTAGCCCTATTTGATTTTTTATGTTCATGTTTTTGATTTTTACTAATTTAGTATTTTATTTTCATATTTTTTGTAGCAATTGTTGCATAGGGAATCACAGTAGTATTACTGTCTTATTAGTAGTATGTACTTCCTTTCAGTCTGCAAGCAAGAAACTTCCAGTCGGTGGTACACAGACCGGAAGTTATCTTTTCCCTCTTAATCAGCCTCAATAATCTTCCTTTTATTAGGTGAGAGTGCTAGCAGAGGCACATCGGTATGGAAAATCAAGGATTTGCTTTCGCTCTTTCCAAAAAGGCTTTCAAACAATCCCTTCTTTCTAGGTAACACTACCAATAGATCAATTTTATTGTTGTCAGCGAATTCATCAATTCCCTCTTCGACATTTTTGTTGACCATGAAATGATACTGATGAGGAAGTCCTTTTAAATGCAATTCAAGATTTTTAGCTTCTTCGGCTTTCTCTTTATCCAACATGGGTTCTTGACTTACATGTATCAAATGGATTTTAGATGAATAAGCCTGTCTGATTGCTTTTACTGGATCCAACAACTCTGCTATAATTCCTTTGTAGTCACTTGACAATGCTATATTTTTAATGTCTTCATATTTAGCTTCTCCTGGAATTACCAATACAGGTGCTATTTCAGCTTTTATTACTCGGTGTGCATTGGTTCCTAAAATCACTTCATCTATTCCACTCACTCCTTTAGTGCCCATGATGATTAAATCTACAGGATTATCAAGGGAATATTCTTCAATGGCATCTTTTACGTAGTTCTCAGTTTTTATAGTCTCATATTCGAATTCCTTTAAAAGTGGAAGTTTGTCTTCTAATTGATTGAATTCTGAATCGATGTACTGCTTTATATCTACCTCGCTTTCACCCACATCGTAGGCTATATTTAAATCAGCGTAGGCTAAGGGTACTGTATACGCATTCAGTATTGTAATTTCTGCCTCTGGATTTATTTGTTTAGCAAATTGTAAGGCATATTCCAATGCATTTAATGCACAATCGGAAAAATCGGTTGGGACTAATATGTGCTTAATCATGGCTTCTATTTTTTATAGGTTAAGAATTTCAACTAAACGAATCACATTGATTTACTGATTTTGTGATCTGTATCATAAATGTAGAAATAACTATAGTGAGATTCACTGACCTCAATTAGTTGAAAACCTGATATATGTCATTATTAGTGACGGAAGAGGAACAGATTATTTAAGCAGATTCTCTCTTTCTATATTCAGTCTTTCTTAGCCTCATTCTTCTTGCTAATTGTAAAAGTAAAATCGCCAAAAAATAACTTCCAATTGAAATCGGGATGGTTAGAGCTAAATTGCCCAAAGCAAACTGCTTGAAGAATAAAAGAACTTGTCGGACAGTTTCATTTTGAACCTCCACATCAGGAAGAGTGTTGGAAATGCTACTGCCAATTTTATAACTCAACCAGAAAATAGGGATTATAGTGATGGCATTCCATACCATCATGGAAAGCAGAACAGCCATTTTGTTAAGCTGTTTAAAAATAGTCATAAAGCCTATACCTATTGCTGTACTAAAACCAGGTGTAGGCAAGAGGGCAATCATTGTCCCAAAAGCATAACTAAAGGCTATGGAAACATCTGATTTATCCGAGCTGAGTACCGCAATAGTGTATCGTTTGAGCTTAAATATATATTTGTCTTTGTAAAAACGTATTCGTCTAACCGCCCACTTTTTTAACTTTGCTGTAGCCATCTTTTTGTAAAACTTCTAGTATTTTATCTCGAAAATCACCTTGAATTAAGATTTCACCATCTTTCACACTACCACCAACACCGCATTTTGATTTTAACTGTTTTCCTAAGGCTTTTAAGTCATCTTCCCTTCCAATAAAACCAGTAATCAGACTTACTTTCTTACCTGCTCTGGCTTTCTTATCTAATTGCACTTTTAAATTTTGCTCCGAAGGCGGTATTGTTTCTTTTTCTTCTTGGCTTTCATAATCATATTCAAAATCATTAGAAGTTGAATAAACAATCCCGTCTCTATGTTTTTTATTTTTCTTACTCATCTTGGTTATCCTATAGTTATATACGTATAAAGCCTCCAAAAATCTGGATATTTGAAAGCATTATTTCTATTTCAAATCAAAATTAAGAAAGCCTAAGGTTCTGTCAAATTCCGAAGAAATATTTGCTTTTATATGTACAACATCACCGCTTACAGGATGTTTAAACTTGACTTCCTTGGCATGTAAAAGCATGCTATCCATGCTCCATTTTTCCTTGAATAATTTGTTCTGTTTATTGCACCCGTGGGGTCGATCCGCTATTATGGGATGATCAATATGAGCTAAATGCTTTCTAATTTGATGCATTCTTCCAGTTTTGGGCTCAACTTCTAACAAAGAATAGCGAGAAGTTTCAAATTTTCCTAATGGAACATCGATTTCAGTTTGTGCTAAGGTTTGATAATGGGTAGTAGCTTCTTGAACTTGGCCGTTTTCTTTTCTCAATGGATAATCAATTGTACCTTCTGAATCCGTAAATCCTCTTACAATGGCCCAATATGTTTTTTCAATTTTCTGATTCCTAAATACAGCAGTCAAACTGGAATTTACTTCTTCGCTTAGTGCAAACAGGAGTATCCCTGAGGTTTTTCGATCTATCCGATGAACAGGATAAACCTTTTGACCAATTTGGTCTCTCAGGAGTTGCAATGCAAATAAATCCGTCTCGGTAGCTATTTTTGTGCGATGAACCAACAAGCCATGCGGCTTATTGATGGCAATTATATGCTCGTCTCTATATATTACTTCCAGGGATGTCTCACTCACCACTTATCTCCTTTGAATATTTCTTCCACCAAGCATTATCACTATCATCATCTACTCTAAACCATTTACCTTGAGGATGGCTTAGTAAGGGGATTTGCCTCTCAATTGATATGTTTTCCAATTCCAAAATCGGTTCAAACCAACTGTGCAATGCCAAATCAAAAGTTCCCCAATGAATTGGAAATAATTTTCCAGCCCTCATTTGTTGAAAAGCATCAACAGCCTCTTTAGCATCCATATGAATATCGTGCCAAGCATCATTGTACGCTCCGATGGGCATAATTGCTAAGTCAAACGGTCCTAGTTTTTCATCAATTTCTTTGAAGCCATCAAAAATGCCAGTATCCCCTCCAAAATAAATGTTTTCTCCCTCCATTTCAATCACCCACGAGGCCCAAAAAGTGTTGTTTTGACTAAATAATCGGCCACTAAAATGACGTGCTGGAGTGGCAGTGATACTAATTCCATTCTCGGTATGAGTATCCCACCAACTAAACTCTTTTATTTTTTCTGAAGGTACTCCCCAGTATTCTAAACTAGCGCCTACGCCAGTAGGTACGTAAAAGTATTTGGTCTTAGCCGTAATCTTTCTGATGGTCTCATAATCCAAATGGTCATAGTGGTCGTGGGAAATCACTACAGCTTCTAATTCCGGAAGATTTTCAGCTGATATTGGTGGGGCACTGAATCTTTTTGGACCCATAAACTGGAAAGGCGAAGCTCTTTCGCCCAGCATTGGGTCTGCCAGTACATACTTTCCATTTTTGTAAAACAACATTGCAGCATGTCCTAACCAATTCACTTGTAAAATACTGTCGTTTTCTAGCTTATTTGTTTCAGTAAAAATGTAGTCAGTGCTAGGGTTTGTCTCCACGTCTCTTTTAAAGTAATTCCTTACTATTTGTGGAACCTGACTAAACTCAGCACTTTTAGTTTGTACCGAGTTAATAAACTTCCCTTTAAAATAGTAAGGAGACTGAGCCATTTCCTCCGAATTTGGAGCTTTACCGACAGAAGGGACAAAATATTTTACCATATAATAACCTAAAAAGAAAAAGGCTACTACGATTAGTAAGCCTTTTATGATTTTTAAAAATGTTTTCATTAATCCTATTAAACTGAAAAATGAATTTAAAGTTCTAGTGCAGCTTAAGCAGTCACTTTGCCGTATAGTTCAGCTCTTTGTTCCTGGATTCTATCATCGTCCATATACTGGTCGTAAGTTTTTAAACTGTCGATAGCCCCGTTAGGTGTAAGCTCTAAAATCCTATTTGCCACTGAATTGGTAAACTCGTGATCATGCGATGTAAAGATAACAGTACCAGGAAAATCCTTAAGGCCATTGTTAAAAGCCTGAATAGACTCCAAATCAAGGTGGTTGGTAGGTTCATCTAACATCAATAGATTACCACCTGTAAGCATCATTTTTGAAACCATACATCTGACTTTTTCTCCTCCAGACAATACATTCACGGATTTGAAAGTCTCTTCTCCAGTAAATAACATCTTACCCAAGAACCCACGGATGTAAACTTCATCTTTTTCATCTGAATAGTTTCTCAACCAATCGATTAGGTTTTCATTGCCTTGGAAATACTCATCATTATGATTTGGTAAATAGGCGGTCGTGATGGTTTGTCCAAATTTGAAACTACCTGAATCAGCTTGCATATTGCCGTTCAAAATTTCAAATAAGGCAGTGGTCGCCAAACTGTTCTTACTTAAAACAGAAATTTTATCGCCTTTATTCACAAATAAATCTAAATCCTTAATCAAGACTTTATCTTCTACGGATTTATTCAATTTCTCTATTTGTAAAATTTGGTCTCCTGCCTCTCTTTTTTGATTAAAAATAATGGCAGGATATCTACGAGTAGAGGGTTTTATATCTTCTACATTGATTTTGTCTAATAATTTTCTTCTACTTGTAGCCTGCTTCGATTTAGAGGCATTGGCACTAAATCGAGCAATAAATTCTTGTAATTCTTTCTTTTTTTCTTCCGCCTTTTTGTTAGCTGATGACTTCTGGGATAATGCTAATTGACTAGATTGATACCAAAATGAATAATTACCAGAGAACATATTGATTTGACTGAAGTCAATATCTACTATATGCGTACAAACGGTATCTAAAAAGTGTCTGTCGTGAGAAACTACAATTACAGTATTTTTAAAATCTAATAAGAAATCCTCTAGCCAGGCAATGGTGTAAATATCTAAATCATTAGTAGGCTCATCGAGAATCAAAACGTCAGGATTACCGAATAGAGCTTGTGCTAAAAGTACTCGTACTTTATAATTACCTGTAATGTCTTTTAATAATTTATAGTGATGCTCTTCCTCTATGCCTAGTCCGCTCAAAAGTGCCGCAGCATCGGATTCAGCATTCCAGCCATCCATTTCAGCAAATTCTTCCTCCAATTCTGATACCTTGATACCATCTGCTTCGGAAAAATCAGGCTTGCTGTATAGTTCTTCTTTGGCTTTGATGTTGTTCCACAATTTATCGTGTCCCATCATCACTGTATTCAACACAGAGTGCTCATTAAATTCATTATGGTTTTGCTTTAGGACAGCCATTCTTTTGCCTGTGTCTAAGCTTACAGAACCTTTGGTAGGGTTTACTTCTCCAGAGAGAATTTTGAGGAAAGTGGATTTTCCTGCTCCATTGGCACCAATTACACCATAGCAGTTTCCTTGTGTAAATTTGATATTTACTTCATCAAATAAAACTCTTTTTCCAAATTGGAGGGTTAAATTACTGGTATTAATCATAGCATTTTTTCAATCAGAGCGCAAAGGTAAGGATATTCATTGAGAGTGGTAAGCTTTAGTAGAGAGTTATTTAAGAAAAAATACAATATGATAATCTTGAAATGGAATTGGAGCTACAAACCAAGTTCCATCTTGTTTCTTTGTTACAGTATTGATTATTTACTAAAATGCACTAAATTTAAAAGCGTTTATTAATTAATTAATGGAAGAAAATCAGGAACAGCTTGCTTCTCAATGGCATTCATTTTTGCAAGATTATTTTCAAAAGCTTATTCAGGAAAAAAAGGATTTTATTATTAGCCATCTTGAATTTGTAAAAGAGAAAAAGCCAACTCAGTCTGAAAGTATAAGTTTTAAGGAAACTGATGAGTATAAGCAAGCAATTTTTGAATATATCAAAAACACCATCGCTGAACGACCTCACTTAGAGCAGGCAAACTTTGAGAACCTTCACGGATCTTTGATCGAAGAATTTAAAAATAATTTAATCAACGTTCCTGACATTATTATTAAACACCAACAGGCAGCAAGATTTCATATTCAGGAACAAGATGGATTTGGCTTAAAATTTAGAAAGGTTTTTAAGATTTTCTTTTTTAGAATGGGAAAGCTACCGCAGCATTTCACCAATCTTTTTAGGAAGAATAAAAAGCCTATTGTTTTTTGGAAGCATCAAATTAAAGCAAAGACCTTATTTCAGAGACATTTTCTCAACGGTTTTCAGCAAACTTTTAATGAGATTAGTCAAGAAATATTAAGAGAATTTACAGCTTCTTTAGATCGGCTTAGAGCGTATGAAGATCTTCCCGTTGATAAAAATCAGCAAGATTTCCAGACAGAAGGAATTGGCTTTAATGAGGATTTTTTTAAAACGATTAAACTAAATATCAATGAAAAGTACGTTCAGTTATGTGAGATTTATGATTCAGAATTTGAGATAGCAGGAACAATTGAATTAAATGATAAATTACTAACAGCAAAGCGCCTAGAAAAAGAGTATCATCAATATAATAAAAAGTTCTCTAAAGGGGTTCACAAATGGAATAATACAATTTACGCGCTTTTCGAAGATTGGCGCTCCGAGTTGGAATTATCTGCTTTACAATCATTCATACAAGAAAGTATTGAAGGCTTAGATTTAAATGTAGCTGAATGGAATAAACAATTGCAGAACAATTATATCCACCCAATCGAACAATTTTTGGCCGAAGCTCAAGCTACATTTAATGAGCATGGGAAAACAGAGGAGAATATAGCTAAAAAGATAACTCAAGTAAAGTATATCACAAATATGCAGTTAGACAAAGGCTTGATTCAAAAGATGCAAGAGAGTTTATCTAAAAACACGTTCCTCAACGAGTTAGATAGATTAGAATATCTGGTAAGCGATCGTATAGAAAAGCTTGGAACTGAGTATGTAGTAACCAAATCTAATCAGTTTGATGGGCCTTTGGATGATAGTGAATTGTCCTGTATTTCTAATTATGAATTATTATCATTTGAGATTGAACCTAAATTAAGTGATAAACTAGAAACTTTGAAAAGTGTTATTTTTCAGAAGATGGGTAATTTACTTGTTAAGGTGGGTGATATTGATGAGATTGTACAATATGTATTGAGCACAGCTTCCAATTCGTTAGATGCAGAAGCAGATGAGAATGAAGCAAGAAATATTATTGTTGATGGGTTCGAACGAGCTGAAAATACAGCTAAAGAAGTAGGCGCTGATTTTCAAGAGATTATCAAGAATGCACAGATAGAATTAAATGAAATGAGTGCAGAATTGATTCAAGAACTCCAAAAATTAAAGGCAAATGAAAACGTATCTGCTGTAAAATTAAGAATCAGCAAAGCGAAGGCTATTCAAAAATCTGAGGCAATTACACAGCAGGCTTTAGATTTTACAATGCGTTATTATAATATTCTCAAGGAATTCGCCTTAAGGTATTACCAAAGGGCTTGGGAGTTAAAGGTAGCATTATCAAAGCGCTTTTTGTCTGCAACAATCGAAAATGAACCTAATCGTGCCGTTTCTGACTTTTTAAATGAATCTAATCAAGTCATTGAGGGCTTGCCAGTTATCTACAAGAAGTTGTATGCAATTGAACCATTGACCGACATGGTTCTTTTTGAAGGGAGGGAGAGTGAGATTGAAAAAATATCAAAAGCCTATTCTGCATGGATAAATGGCAAGTATGCTTCCGTGCTGATCACCGCTGAAAAATGGAGCGGAATGACCTCTCTAATAAACTATGCAGTGAAAAATATTAAATTCAATATTGTTCCAATACGCATAGAGCTGAAATTTAATGACCCTGATCCGCAAGTTTTATTTAATAGTTTATCTGAGCAATTGGAGGACGGATTGACAGACAAACAGGCAATTATCGACTATCTAAATGCAGGTAAAAAGCGTATCATAATTTTTGAGAATTTGCAGAAATTATTTTTGAGAAAACTGCACGGGCAGAAATCTTTGGTCGAATTTGTTGATATAATGACAGCCACTCAGAAAAATGTATTCTGGATTGGCTCCATGTCTATTTATACTTTTGAATATTTGGAAAGGTCTTTAAAAATGAGTGCATTTTTTAGTTATCATGTGCCATTGGAGCCTCTAGAAGACGATGAAATAAGTCAATTGATAATTAAAAGAAATAGAATTAGCGGCTTCAAAATTAAATTTGAGGCTTTGGAAAAAGATGCAAATGACAAGAAGTTTAAAAAGCTTGATGATCGCGAGAAGCAACAGTACTTAAAAGATCGATTTTTCAAAGATTTAAATAATTTTGCCAAAAGTAATATCAGTATGGCATTAATGTTCTGGTTACTATCCACCAAAAATGTCGATGATCAAACCATCATTATCAGAAGCTTCAAAAAACCTGACTTTAGCTTTTTATCCTCCTTAAAAAGCGATAGGGTATTTATTGTACAAGCTTTGATTATGCACGATGGACTAAATGTAGATCAACTTGCAATCGTGTTGTCGTACAGCAAAACCAAAGCGAAATTCCTACTTATAGAACTATTAGAGGATGGAGTTTTGATAGAGAAAGGAGGCCAATTTTTGGTGAACCCAATTATTTACAGAAATACTGTTCAACTACTTAAATCAAAAAATCTATTATGAAAACTGGACAGGTAAAATGGATTCTCTGCTTTCTTCTTGCGTTTTTTCTTTTAAATATTAGTCAGGCGCAAGACAGTACGGAAGTTAGCAAGGACAGTATTTTTGAAGGGAAAGATCCAATTGTTTCAAGCCTACCACAAATTAGGATCGATTCAATTCAAAGTCCTGAAGTTAAAGTTGATTCCAATAAACTAGTAAAGGAAATAGGCAAAAAAGGAACCAATAATAAATATTCAGAGCCGATCTCTTCAATTAAGAAAGATGCTGTAGCTGATACACTAGTTTTAAAGACGGCTAGTGGTTCGGAAGAGGGTGGGATAGACGACAATAAAATACAAGAGTTGACAAACTTGGTTTCTAGTGGAAATATATTCTATACCATTGTATTTCTGCTATTTGGTTTTGTTTTTATTCGAATCCTTACTTATATCCTAAATGCCTTAGCGGAACGCAGCACCAAATACCGAATTGCCTTTAAAGGCTCAATCCCAATTGTTAAAATCGTGGGTTGGATGATCGTACTGATTTTAATAATTGTAGTTATTTACAAACCATCAGTCGCATCAATGCTAGCCGTGTCCGCTTCTATCGGAGTTGCTATAGGTTTTGCTTCACAAGATATTTTAAAGAATATATTTGGAGGAATTGTCATTCTTTTAGATCGACCATTTGTCTCTGGGGATAAAATAGAGGTGGACAAATACTATGGTGAAGTGGTTGAAATAGGTTTGCGATCAACACGAATAGTTACACCAGATGATTCTTTAGTTTCAGTTCCGAATGCAGTGATGATGAACAGTTCTCTATCCAATTCCAATGCTGGAGAGCCGAACTGCCAGGTAGTGGCTGAAATTTATTTGCCACTGACAGTTGATACGATTAAAACGAGAGAAATTGCCACACAAGCAGCCACAGTGTCTAAATATATTTATTTGGGAAAGTCGATTACTGTACTTTTCCTGAATGAAGTGAATAATACCAATTCATTTTATAAAATGAGAGTTAAGGCGTACGTGATGGATATTCGTGATGAGTTCCGATTTAAAAGTGATATGACAGAATTAATTATTACAGAATTAGTGAAAGAAGGCATTCTCGATGGCAAATTTTAAAAAGTAATAGTAGATGCTTTCTGAAAATGCATATATTTCGATTAATTTGTATAAAATAGCGACTCATGCATAAAGTTCTATCAGTCCTTCTAGCCATTATTACAAGCAACCTATGTTGGGCACAGCAAGAAATACCTAAAAGCTTAGGTTCCAACGTTAACTCATCATATCAAGAAACAAAGCCCGTGATTTCACCTGATGGTAATACCTTGTTTTTTGCGAGACAGAATTACCCTGAGAATTATTCAGGTTCTAAAGATCCTCAAGATATATATATTGCTCAGCGGCAAAATGGATCTTGGTCGGAGGCTCGAAATATTGGAGAGCCCTTGAATGATAAATATCCTAATGGAGTAAGTTCAGTTACGCCTGATGGTAATACTTTGCTGGTTATTAACGGCTATAATGAGTATGGAGACGTGCTGGATGGTGCTTCTATATCTTATAGAAAAGGTGGACGATGGCAATATCCTCAGATGATTTACATTCAAGAATTTTATAATTTAAATGAATATATTGATTATTACCTATCCAATAATGAAAGAACCCTTTTATTAGCAATTGAAACGGAAGAAAGCTTTGGTGATCAAGATTTATTCGTCAGTTTTAGAATTGATGAAAGGAATTGGTCTAAGCCTGTAAATTTGGGTGGACAAATTAATACCACATCTCCAGAATTCTCCCCATTTCTCGCAGCTGATAATAAAACACTATTTTTTTCCTCTTATGGTCACAACGGATATGGCGATGCTGATATTTTCTATTCCAAAAGATTGGATGACAGCTGGCAGAACTGGTCAAAACCCGAAAACTTGGGTGCGGATGTAAATTCCAAAGAATTTGAAGCGTATTATACAATTGATGCTGCAGGAGAAAACGCCTATTTTGTAACTACTAAGGGCAGTATAGCGGGTTCTAAGGATATTTATGAAATGATACTTCCTTACAAATTTAGACCTGACCCTGTCTTGATTTTAAAAGGGGAGGTACTTAACGCTTCAAATGGTGATAATTTAGAAGCTCAAATTGAATTTGTTAATACTAATAATTATGAGAAGAAGGAGGATGTCATTTCCGATGCAGAAACTGGGTTTTCTCACATTTTAGAAAGTGGTACGCTCTATCAGTATGTAGCTGTAAAAAAAGGATATATTGGAATCCTGCAATATCAAGATTTAACTAAATTAACTGAGTACTTCGAAAAGGAGCAGAAGTTAGGAATGCTTCCTGTTGCAGTGGGCTCTGAGATTCCTGTTCATCACATTACTTTCGTGAGTAATGCTGATATCTTCAGATCTGATGCATATTTTGAATTAGATAGGTTTGCATCTTTGTTACAAAGCTATCCTCAAATGCAAATTGAAATCACAGGACATACTAACCAATTACCATTAGCTGCAGAAAATGATAGGTTAGCTTATAATAGAGCTAAAGCTGTGAGTGAATACTTTGAAAAGAAAAATATTCATCGCGATAGATTGAGAATAAAAGGTGCTGGAGAAAAAAAATCTTTCTATTCAATTACAGATTTAGCCTTAAAAAATGGAATTGCACTGGAAGATCGGATTACCATAAAAATAATTAGTATGAATTGGGAAAAACCGAAACCAAAAGATACTGACCAAGATGGTATTATTGACACCGAAGATGATTGCCCAACATTAGCAGGAGTTGCTGAAAATAAGGGGTGCCCTGAAATTACTGAAGAAACAAAGGAAGTACTCAAGGAAGCCTTGGAAGGAATTGAATTCGAGTTGGCCTCTGATGTAATAAGAGAACAATCCCTGCCGATTTTGGATAAAGTCGTAACTGTAATGAGAGAAAACCCTGATTACAAATTGAAAATTTCCGGACATACAGATAATCAAGGAAATGATGATGCCAATTTGTTACTGTCCCATAAGAGAGCACAAGCCACTAAGAGGTATTTAATGGATCATGGTATTGCTATTTTAAGATTAGATGCTGTAGGATATGGAGAAATGCAACCAGTAGAAAGTAATGACACAGCTGAGGGCAGAAGAAAAAATAGGAGAGTGGAATTTGAGATTGTATTTGATTAGTGCAAGTCGCTTAATTCCCCTTAAGGGATACTTTATTTAGTACAATCGAGGTATTTCTTTGTTATTAGTCGTTAAATAATATATTATCATAACTATTTATGTAGTTAATTTTAAAACCGATTATTACTAAAAACTTATTGTAAATGTATTTATTTGGGGCAAGTGGACATGCAAAAGTAATTGTGGACATTCTTTTATCACAAGAGGTACAGGTTATTGGATTTTATGATGAAGATGAAACCAAAAAGGAACTTTGGGGGATTCCTGTGCTCGGTAAAACGATTGAATTTAAAGGAGCTATCGAAGAATGTATCGTATCAATAGGCCAAAATAGTACCCGTAAAAAAGTAGTTGATCAATTAAAAAATGCTGAGTTTGGTACTGCAATTCATAAAACTTGCAATATTGGCTCGCATGTTGAAATTGGAGAGGGAACGGTTATTATGGCAGGGGCTATAATTAATGCGGATACTAAAATTGCAGAGCATGTGATTATCAACACTTCGGCAAGTGTTGACCATGATTGTAAAATTGGAAGTTTTGCTCATATTGCACCAAATGCTTCCCTATGCGGTGGCGTAGAGGTAGGAGAAGGGACTTTAATAGGGGCAGGAGCGACTGTTATTCCACTAATAAAAGTAGGTAAGTGGTGCACAATAGGAGCTGGGGCAGTTGTTGTGGAAGACATTCCTGATCACTCGGTTGTGGTAGGAAATCCAGCAAGAATAGTTAAATAAACATTATAGATGACGGAGATCGCAATTTTTGGATCAGGTGGCTTTGGCAGGGAAGTGAATTTGATAGTCCAGCAATTAATAAAAAAGGGCTATCCGTATCATTTTTTGGGCTTTTTTGATGATCAAAATAAATCAGAAGAATTTGGTGATTTGTATTTAGGTAATACTGAAAAGCTTAATAATTGGGAGAGACCCATTTCAGTTGCTGTAGCAATTGGAGATGGTAAAACTAGAAAGAAGGTAGTGCAGAAAATAACGAATCCTAAAGTTGAGTTTTCAAGAGTGATATCTCCATATGCTATATTCAATGATCTTATTCATATTGGAAAAGGTAGTATTATTTGTGCTGGTGCTAACCTGACCACGAATATTAAAATTGGAGATTATGTGGTAGTGAATTTGAATGCCACAATTGGACATGATTGCCAGTTAGGCAATTATAGTTCTTTGATGCCTGCTTCTAATTTAGCTGGAGATGTAAAATTAGGAGAATGTGCTTTTGTTGGTAGTGGTGCCAATGTTCTGAATGGTTTGGGAATGGGTGAAAATTCTGTTTTGGGGTCTGGTGGTGTGCTAACAAAAAACCTGGAAGCTAATAAAACAGCGATTGGGATTCCAGCAAAAATTAAGGATCAGTGAGTTTATATCAGGATTTTAAGCCATCAATTCTCTTTCTAGCCAAGTTCATTGGCTTATATATCATCTTGAATGTTATCTATGGCTTCTATTTGGACGCTGCTGAAGGAAAAGCTGATATTATGACGCAGTGGGTAACGGAACAAACTGCAGCAATCATTGATCTTTATGAAGTGGAAATTTCTACTGGTCCAAAAGAAGATTTAAAAAGCATTTATATTTTTAAGGCCGATAGAGCCGTTTTATCAGTTTATGAAGGATGCAATGGGCTGAATGTAATGGTAATTTTTCTTGCTTTTCTCTTTGCTTATGGAAATGTTGGTAACAAAATGTTGTGGTTTATTCCCTTAGGATTACTGGTCATTCATATATTTAATCTTCTACGGATTCTGTTATTATTTCATGTTACAATATCAATGCCTGATTTCCTTTATTTCAGTCATAAGTATTTATTTACTGCATTTATTTATGTTGCAGTTTTTGGTATGTGGGCACTTTGGATTTTTAAAGTAAATGAAAAGTAAAGACTGGCTGGAACCAGATAGGACGCTTAGAGTAGCACTTATAATTATAAGTTTAACCGCTTTAGCTATTGTCTTTATAGGGCAACGTTTTGATTATAGTTTATTATTTTCTGAATCTTTGAATTCAAAATATCAGTTTATTGTCAATAGAACAATTAGGTTTTTGATCAATGATAATTTGGTTCTTTTATTGATTTATGGCTTATTTTATAAGAAAAAGTATGTGAAATTTGGCTTGATGGTTGAAGCAGTAGGTTTTTTCTTCTTGTTGATACCCTATTTCATTTTACGATTTAACACGTCCATCGACCATATGTATATTAGTTTTATCCATCGATTGATTATAAATCCTACTTTGATGGTGCTTTTAATCCCGGCCATCTATATTCAGCGTACAAAAAATTAAATGCTAAGAGTATAAAGGTTTTTATAGAGTTGGAGAAAGATATATCTATTTGACTTTTGTCAATTACGTATGTTTACAATCCCTAAAAATCTCAGTTATGAAAGAGTTTTTAAAGTCTTTCATTCTAAAAGTACTTAGCTAAAACAGTGTGTTTTTAGTATAATTTTGTGGTTATGGTTTACCTCTTTAGCGGTTGAAGTAAGTCTTCCAATCCATTAGTTTTTATTACCCATAATGTTTCCATTTGCATTCCTAATTTTCCAGACGGGAAGCCATCTTTTCTTTTGAACCATTCCAGATAGGAGACTGGCAGATTACAAAGTAAAGTGCCCTTATATTTTCCAAAGGGCATCTTTACTCTGACTAAATCTTTTAGAATTTCAGGATTTAATCCTTCCATTATTTTTTGAAGGTATTGGCTACTACCAAGTCTTTGGTTCCATGACTGTAGTTATAAAAGCCTTCGCCCGATTTAGCTCCCATTTTTCCAGCCTGTACCATATTGATTAGTAGCGGACACGGTCTATATTTAGGGTCACCTAAGCCATCGTGCAATACATTTAAAATACTCAAGCAAACGTCCAATCCAATGAAATCAGCTAACTGCAATGGACCCATAGGATGTGCCATCCCTAATTTCATTACAGAATCAATTTCTTTTACTCCCGCTACACCTTCAAATAAACTGAAAATAGCTTCATTAATCATCGGCATCAAGATTCTGTTAGCAATGAATCCAGGGTAGTCATTTACTTCCTCAGGAATCTTGCCTAGTTTCTTAGACATCTCCATGATTCTATTTGTTACTTCATCGGAAGTCGAGTATCCACGGATAATCTCAACTAATTTCATCACTGGAACTGGATTCATAAAATGCATGCCAATCACTTTTTCTGGTCTATTGGTAACAGAAGCAATTTTTGTGATTGAAATGGAACTGGTGTTAGAAGCTAATATAGTTTTAGCATCACAAACCTCATCTAATTCCTTAAAGATTTTTAGTTTTAAATCAGTATTTTCAGTGGCAGCTTCAACAACCAAATCTGCATTTTTAGCTCCTTTTGATACTTCTGTGAAAGTAGTAATGTTATTTAATGTTTCTGTTTTTTTGGCTTCGTCTATTATTTCTTTTTTGACTTGTCGGTCTAAATTTTTACCAATAGTTGCCATTCCTTTTTCTAGAGCGGCTTCATTGATATCTATTAACGAAACTTTAAAACCATTCTGAGCAAATACATGCGCAATGCCATTGCCCATAGTTCCAGAACCAATTACTGCTATATTTTCCATAGTATATTTTAATTTTTTAAGCTGTGGCAAAGATATAAAATATGCCTTGCCGAAATAACCTGCTTATTGAAAAGATGTTAAATAATTTCTGTAAAAAACAATCCTGTCAGTAACCCTATTTTAAAGATTTTTAATTAATCTTAATTTAGTGTTTGAATAAAACCAATTAGTTTATTGATTGGTACTGAAATTAAAAAAGCCTGATAACTTAATTATTATCAGGCCATTTCATTGTATCATTCGTTAATTTAAAGCTTATTATTCTTCTAACTGAGATAAATATTCTTCCGATGTAATAAGTGATTTTGCTTCTTCATAAGCTTTTTTATCACCTTCGCACTTGAAGCAATATGCTTTAATAAATTGTTTCATATCTGCTAATTCTTCATTTTGGTTGATTTCGATTTTATCTACTTTTCTAACGGCTCTATTATATCTTCCTAAATATGCATCATTCAATAGCATTTTCATTTCAGCTAATGCAATGTTTTCATTACTGTCACTGTTTTTTGTAATTTCTTTGTAATAATTATCGCTTAGTGCAAAGAAACCTCTTTTCAAATCTTCACTGTTTTCCATAGCTAATTCCAAGTAGCTGTCTCCAATAGAAAAATAAGCTTCATCATTGAAGTCTTCACTTAAAGTCAACAATTTTGTGTTAATGCCATTTAAACTTTCCGGTAAGTTTTTTAGTATCTTTTCATAAGGTGCTGAATGACTGTAGCCTGTTTGTTCCCAAACAATCTCACCAGAGGCAGTAACTAAAACGACATGAGGAATTGACCTGACATTGTAGGATCTCGCTAATTCCTTTTCTCTGTCGATATCAATTTTTAAAGGCACGAAATTTTCAGATAATGCCTTAAATTCTTCAGTGTTCCACATGTCACTGTCCATTTTTCGGCATGGTCCGCACCATGTGGCCCAGAAATCCATTAGAATTAATTGGTCTTTTTCCGTTGCAATTGCCTTTGCAATTTTTTCGTTAATTAACCAGCTCACTTGAGAATATGATGTAGAACTTATAGATATTATGAGCGTAATAAATAGGGTTGAAAATTTTTTCATGATTTTTAATTTATTTAATTCAAACTATAAGTTAAGTAGCATAAATTTTTTATCCAAATATTATCTGAATACAATGCTTCTTAATTAGGTTCAATAAGCTTTTTATGCAACAATCTTTTGTCGATTTTATTATGCCATTTACCATTGCCCTGATTATGCTGGGGATTGGATTGGAATTAAAATTTAAAGATTTCCATAGAGTCTTTATCCAACCAAAAGCGGTCATCTCAGGAGTAATTAGTCAAATGCTTATAATGCCTTTGATCGCCTTGTTAATGGTCTATTTTTGGCCAATTGAACCTATTTATAAAGTAGGTCTTATGTTATTAGCTGCTTGTCCAGGAGGTACGGCTTCAAATCTAGTGACGAAGATATTGGGTGGGAGAGTAGCACTTTCTATTTCTATGACTGCTTTCAATAGCTTTATTATTCTTTTTACGATTCCAGCAATTTTGCAATTAAGTTTTTTCTTGTTTTTGGGAAAGGAGCAGACTATTGAATTGAATTTTTGGGAGACGACTGCCACGGTATTTTATACGGTCATTATTCCAGCATCTCTAGGTGTGCTAATTAATGAGTTTACGTCAGAAAATTTCACTAAACCATTGAAAAAGCCATTAAAGATTATTTTGCCTGCATTATTAATAATTGCACTTTTGGCAGTCATATTTTTGGATGAGGATAACAAGGAAATAGATTATTTTAGCCATTTAAATCTTATTATTCCATTACTCTTATTTAATGTGATTACAATGCTGATTGGTTACAGAATCGGCAAGTTCATTGGCTTAAGTCATGAGTCAAATTTTACTATTGCTATTGAGTTAGGTTTACAAAATAGTGTGCTAGCATTATTTATCGCCAATCAAGTTGTGGGAAATGCGGATATAAGCACAATGGCTATTCTATACAGTAGTTTTTCATTTATCTCAACTTTTGGCATCGCTTATTTAATGAAAAACCAATTAATACCTGGTTTCAAAAGCTAAATTTTATCCATTCATAACAATTTCTTCACATCAGTAAGTAATTCATATTGCGCTATTGGATTAATCCTATATATTTACGACCTAAAAATTAATTCATGGCATCAAGAGGAGGTTTTTCTAACCGTTTAGGTTTTATAGCAGCTGCAGCAGGTTCTGCAGTAGGTTTAGGTAACATTTGGAAGTTTCCGTATGAAGTAGGAGAAAATGGAGGAGCTGCATTTTTAGTTATTTATTTAGCTTGTGCATTTTTAATATGCCTACCTATAATGTTGGCTGAAACAGCGATTGGTAGAAATACAAGATTAAACCCGTTCGGAGCATTCAATAAAATTGGAAATCGAAAGTGGGGTCTAGTTGGTTTGCTAGGAGTTTTGTCTGGTATTATGATTCTTAGCTTTTACAATGTAGTAGCAGGTTGGGCTTTTGGTTATTTTATTCAGATTGGTTTTGGCGGTCTACTAAGTAAAGGTGTAAACTATGGCGAATATTTTGGTGGATTTGTTTCGGATATCTGGGATAATCTTCTTTACTCAATAGGATTTATGGTTTTAACCGCCTTGATTGTGGCCGGTGGTGTACAAAAAGGAATTGAAAGGTGGACAAAGATCCTGATGCCATTATTAATTGCAATGATCTTAGGTTTAATTTCTTATGGATTGACTCTAGATGGTGCAATGGACGGATTATCCTTTTACCTCGTCCCTGATTTTGGAGAGATCAACGCCAATACTTTTTACACTGCCTTAGCGCAAGCTTTTTTCTCACTATCGCTAGGTATGGGCGCATTGATTACTTACGGTTCTTATGTAGGTAAAGATGATAGTATAGTAGGAGCTGCTGCTTTGATTACCATTGCAGATATTTCTATTGCTTTTTTAGCGGGATTAATGATCTTCCCATTAGTGTTTAGCCAACCAAGCATTGAAGCTAATGCGGGGCCTGGACTTGTTTTTGTAGCCTTGCCGGGAATATTTGAAACAATGGGGGGCATTGGACCATTTATTGGAGCTTCTTTCTTTTTACTTTTATGTTTTGCGGCACTAACTTCTACTGTATCTTTATTAGAGGTACCAGTTGCATTTGTTACAGATCAATTTAAAACCAATCGTAAACAAACCGTTTACTTGGTAGCAACATTTATTTTCTTTGTAGGATTGCCAACTATGCTTTCACAAGGGGCTTCAGAATTTTTTACCAACTTCACTTATTATGGAGGGGCAGATAAAGATTTCTTTACAGTAATTGAAAATGTCTTTTCTGATTTAGCACTTCCTTTAGGTGGCTTCTTTATTGCGATATTTGCAGGATGGTCTTGGAAAAACAAAGGATTTCAAAAAGAGCTTTATTTTGGCAATGCAACTTTGGAAGGCACCTTTTTAGAGAAGATGATTTTATTCATGGTACGATTTATATCTCCATTTGTAGTAGGGGCAATTTTTATAATAAGCGTTTTACAGATATTCTTTGGAATTAGCCTGTTTTGATTCTTATCAATAAATGCTTTTCTAAAGTATCTTCAAGCAGTTTTTAATTCATTAAAAAATAAAATAGCACTGAGGATTTTCCTTGGTGCTATTTTGTTATTAAGCCGGATTTTTTTCAATAAATCTGTCTAGTTTTTTATTTACAGTTTTTCGAATCTCCTTTTTCATAAAAGGAGTCCAGCCCAATAGATAGCCTGTTGCTCCAAATGCTTGTTGGGTCCACTTCCACATATCAAAGGTGTCTATATGTTCAATTATTTTCCCGTCTTTGAATTTAAATTCGGCCTTTACTTTATTAATGACTTTCCTTTTCCCATAATAATACTCAGCTTCCCATTTAGCCATTCCTATTTCAGTGGTGGCTTCAATGCCAGAAAAAGTGAATCTCGTGTTTTCAGTGTTTTTTGAAAGTAGCATCTCCCACATTTTATTGGCTCTTTTTCCTTCCAATAACCCAAAAACTGGATCTTGAAAGCTAATGGTTTCGTGATAACATGCTACCATTTCATTACTATCTCCAGCAGACAAAGCGGTATAAAATTTATGAATTTGGTCCCTATTGCTCATCCTTCCTGTAAATTATATACATTTTAATTTTTTTCGTTATAGTCGCAATCTTCTAATCACATATGGAAAATAGCAATTACAATTTTCATGTTCTTGTGAAATTCATCAAGTGTGAATTATAGTTTCAAGGAACTGAAATGATCAATTGAATTTACTGTTTATTTGGTAGTTTTACCACCCATTTCAGTAAAAACACTATCAATAGGTTCCCATAGTTCAATCTTGTTTCCTTCTCCATCCATTATGCGAGCAAATTTTCCATAATCAAAGGATTCTATACTGTCAAGGATCGTCACCCCATTATCTTTAAGTTTTTTCACAAGTCCCTCGATATTTTGAACTCTATAATTGATCATGAATTCTTTCTTAGATGGAGAAAAATATTCACTTCCATTTTTGAATGGACTCCATTGCAAATAGTTTATCTCTTCTGGCCTATTTGCGTTCCTGAATTCAAAGCTTGAACCCCATTCATTAGTTTCAAGCCCTAAGTTGTCGGAGTACCACTTCTTAGTTTTTTCTGGATTTTCAGAAAAGAAGAAAATCCCTCCAATTTCTGTCACTTTTGGTGTGGTGTCTCCTCGTAAAAGTGAAGAGCCTGAGTGTTCGTTTTGCTGTGCCATATCATTTGATTTATTATTATCAGTATTACAACTGCTAACTGTGGTCAGAATAAAGAATATTATTGAAGTAGTACTTATCTTTTGCTGCATGAGATGTTTCTAGCGTTTATTATCAATTTAAGCATATTTTCTATATAAATATTTTTAATGTATTAAGTTTTTACTCTGATGATTGAATATGCTTTAGTTTTGTAGAGGGTAGAACGCCAATATGTTCCCCCAGCTAGATTGATACCAAATATGCATTATCCTGTTGAGACTTTCGTGAAGTGTGTATTTTCCAACCATCTACATCAAAACTGGGTCTTAAAGACGATCAAGACTATTTTATTATGAAATCATTCACTGGATTATTTTTTCTTTTGTTTTGTATTTGGTCCTGTGACTTTCATGAGACCCAAACTTCAAAAGATTGTATTTATTCTGCAACAGTTGTCGATCTAACTGGTATGGATGGTTGTGGATTTGTTTTTCAGTTAGACAATGGTGATTACCTTGAGCCTGTTTGGAGATGGGGCTGGTGTGGAACTCCTCCATTGCCAGAAGGCGCAACGGAAGATCCATTATGGAACTTTGATTACGTAGATGGCCAGCGGGTTCGTTTGGGATATGAAACGGCAGAGGAAGGTGGAAGCATCTGTATGGTTGGGGAGCAAGTGTATGTCACATGTCTAGAAGTAATAGGAGAAGAAGCTGTCAGTGTTCGTATTGAATAAGAGATTCAAAGGTCCTTCAGAAGGGCCTGTAGAATGGGATGTTACAACATTAGAGCTTCTCGTCTGTCAATTCTTGATTATCTTTTTGGATTGAATAAGTTGATTGTCCTTACCTATTATGTTGACAATATATAAACCGACTGGGAAATCAGAAATATTAATTGTCAATACTTCTAAATTGGAATCAGTTTTTTTATTGTAAAATTCAGTACCTCTTAAATCAGTTACTCTTATTTCCTCATAATCACTTGAACTCTCAAGTTGTATGAAGTTAGTTGTTGGGTTTGGAAAAATTTTTAAGCTTTTTTCATTTAATGGATCAGAGACAGATAATACCTCATCTTGTAGCGCTACATGTGCATTGATTCGTCCATAGCCGTAATAAATATCAAAACCTGCTTTATCCTCAAGAAAACTTCCGACTTGATCCTCCGCACTATTTCGGATTATTTTCCTAATAGTATTTGGTGTTCTGCTTTGGTCTTGTGATAATAGCAAAGAAACTAAGCCAGTAACCAATGGTGTTGCTTGTGAAGTACCACCCCAATAAGTATCATAATTGGTGTCAGATGTATGGCTCAAGCCATATATGTAATTACCTGGAGCAACCACATCAATATGATTACCAAAATTACTTCCGCTAGATGGGCTCCAGAAAAATGGTGAACTCCGTTCGTCATTTGCATTTGTTGAGCCTACGGCAATCGTGCTTGAATAGCCTGCTGGATAGTAGGTAACATCATTATTTTCGTTCATCATGCATGCTACAACCGTAACACCTTGATTGTAAGCGTATTCTATCGCCTCTTGCATTGATGCTGAAAAGCCAGAGCCTCCTACAGACATATTAATTACATCTGCGCCATTATCAACGGCATAATAAATCGCTTCAGTCCACCAAGAATACAAACCAGAATTGTTTGCGTCTAGAATTTTGCAAGTCATAAGCTTTGCAAATTTATCAACTCCTGCATATCCAATTTCATTATGACCGGCAGCGATAATTCCGCTTACATTGGTTCCATGACCGTGATCATCATAGGGGTCATTATCTTCATTTACAAAATCCCACCCATGCAGATCATCCGTATATCCATTATTGTCGTTGTCAGCCCCATCCATGGTGTCATTAGGATTGCTCCATATTCTTCCGTTAAATTCAGGATGATTCATTCTAAGTCCGGCATCAAGTACAGCAACAGTAATTGAAGAACTTCCCTTTTCTATTTCCCAAGCTAGTTCCATATCAATATCTGCATCTTGAACTGACGGAGATAATTGAAAGGAGCCATCATTAAATAGCCCATATTGTCGCGAAAAATACGGGTCATCGGTTGGCGATGACATTCCTCTTTGCCCCCCGCCTGTGCCAATAAAGTTTGGTTCCACGTATTCAAATAAGTCCGTATTTTCGTAAATATTGATCAATTGATCAATGTTCTTAGCGGATTTAAATTTTAATAGATAAGTATCTTTTTTTTCCTTATTACCAATTAAATTCAATTGATCAAAATCTTGTACACTATTAATTGAATCCAAAAGCTTAATCCCAAATTTCTGATTTATTAGACGATTGTTTGGACTTGTATTTGAGCTCGGTTTTAATTTTACAATTATTTCGTCCGGGGAGTAGTTTTTGACTTCTTGTGAGAAACTCATTTCTACACATAAGAACGATAATAAGATTGATAGGATTCTCATTTTCAATTATTTAAAAGTTGACGACATGAAGCTAATATAACAAATCCTAATCAAATTATGTGCCGTGTTTAGATTTGTAAAAAATTACAAATGATAAATTAGGCACAAATCAAATCTCTATCAATTATCCCTGACATAAGCCTTAATAATCAAATCTTGAGTTGGAGCGGTTGGATCGTTAGAAAACAACGTTATTCTTTTGATCTGAGTGCCTCTTCTTCCTTTGGAATCATAGGTAATGCTTATTTCACCTGATTCATTTGGTCCATAATCCATTTTGGATAATTCTGAAACTGTGCAACCACAAGTGGTTTTGGTTTTTCGAATGTTTAAGGAGTCTTTCCCAGTATTAGTAAATTTAAAACTATGGGTCATTTTTTCCCCCTCGTTAATATGTCCAAAGTCGTATTCTTGCGTTTCAAATACAATATGAGGTGCATTAGCCAGTTCTTCCTCAGTCATGGGAGGAAAGTATTCATTAATGGTGGCTATCACATTTATGGCTTTATTGCTATTCTCTAACTCATCAGTAAAAAGTGTCAAAGGATCATTCATAAAGCCTAAATCAGCCCTTGATTTAGGAAGGTAGTTGATTTCAATTTCAGTGGTTTCCTTAGGTGGAACTATCGCAGGTAGTTTGGTTACTTTGATGAAATCAGCGGAAACAAATCTATCCAAAACCTTAATAGTATCTTCAGTTTGGTTATAGATTTCAATTTGCTTACTTATTGGTTTTTCTGTGGTGATATTTCCAAAGTTAATAAACTTACTTTTTAACCTGATGCCTCCGATTTCAGTACTATATTCATCTTCTATAGTTTTGGGTCTGGGTTGTACATATCCTGCAATCCGCAAGATTTTAGTTTCTGGCTCTCCTGAAGTTCTGATTGTTACCGTTTTGTCAAATTTACCGGGTCTGTTTAACGGGTTGTAGGCAACTTCGATTTTACCTGTATCCCCGGGCATTAAAGCATTTTTCTCCCAAAATGGAGTAGTACAACCACATGAAGCCCTTACAGATGTTAATTTTATAGAATCGGTCCCATCATTTACGAATTTGAAACTATACTCGGCAATCCCTCCTGTTTCTTCTATAGTTCCAAAGTCGTGCTTATCTTCTAGAAATGTGATTTTAGCGGTATTATTTTGTGCAAATACTGTAATGTGGATAAAAAATAGAAAAACAATCGCAGGTGAACTTTTAAGCAAATGAATATTCTTCATAAATTCGTTTTTTGTTATTAACGAAGATAAGCAAATCTTCTTTTTTGAAATCTACAATTCTCAATGAATTTTGTATTTCCTAATAAATGTAGAACAATTCATGAATTTCATTTAAAAAATTATGCCATTTAAAAATACAAGTCTGTTAATATTGCGTCTTGCAGGTGGATTGATGATGCTTACCCATGGTTATCCAAAGTTTATGAAATTACTAAGTGGGGATTTCAGCTTTGCAGATCCTATTGGTTTGGGGGAAGAGGTCAGTCTGTTTGCAACTGTTTTTGCAGAATTTATTTGTTCGATTTTAGTAGTTTTAGGGCTTTACACCCGTTTGGCGAGTGTACCCGTTTTATTCACCATGTTGATTGCCGCTTTAGTAGTCCATGGTGGTGATCCGTTCGGAAAGCAGGAGTTAGGACTACTATATGCAGCAGTTTTTTCTGTTACGGCTTTGAACGGAGGAGGGAATTATAGTTTAGATAAAATCATCAGAAAGAAAAATTTATAAAATGTCACGAATCTTAACGGGTATTCAAAGCTCAGGAAAACCACATTTGGGTAATTTACTAGGCGCTATCATTCCAGCTATTAAATTATCTCAAGATGCAAAAAATGAAAGCTTCTTTTTTATTGCGGATTTACATTCACTAACTACTATTAAAGATGCGGATGTTCGCCAAGATAACGTTAATGCTGTAGCTGCCTCTTGGTTGGCTTTTGGTTTTGATACGGATAAAAATTTATTTTACAGACAGTCGAAAGTTCCACAAGTCACGGAATTGAATTGGTATATGAGCTGTTATACACCTTTTCCTATGTTGGCCAACGCACATTCCTTCAAGGATAAATCGGACCGGTTGGCAGATGTAAATGCTGGGCTATTTACTTATCCTGTATTGATGGCCTGTGATATTATTCTTTATGATGCGGATATTGTGCCTGTTGGTAAAGATCAAAAGCAACATTTGGAAATGACTCGTGATATTGCAAGTGCTTTTAACCATCGTTATGGTGATATTTTCGTATTGCCCGAGGCTAGAATCGATGAGCAAATTATGACCATCCCTGGAACAGACGGACAGAAAATGAGCAAGTCGTATGGTAATACCATAGATATTTTCCAAACGGATAAGAAGCTCCGTAAAAATGTAATGCAAATTATTACGGACAGTACGCCTATGGAAGAACCAAAAAATCCTGATACTTGCAATGTCTTTAATATTTATAAATTATTAGCTTCAGAAGCTCAGATTGCTGAAATGCGACAAAACTATGAAGCTGGGAACTATGGTTATGGTCATGCCAAACAAGCTCTATATGAATTGATAGTTGAAAAATTTGTTAAAGAAAGAGCACTCTTCAATCATTATATGGAGAATTTAGATGAGCTCCATAAAAAATTAGAAAAGGGAGAAGAAAAAGCAACTGAAATTGCTACGAAAACTATTGGGAGGGTGCGTAAGGTGTTAGGATATTGAATGAATAAGCACGGGTAGACATCTTAGCATTTTGAATTTCAAGTAACATTTAGAAAGTCTAGAATCTGAAGGAAAACATGGATCATATTATTAAAATAGCGGGCGAATTAAATGTTCGTCCTCAACAAGTTAAAGCAGTTGTGGAATTATTGGATGGGGGAGCTACCGTACCCTTTATTTCTCGTTACCGAAAAGAAATGACAGGTAGTCTGGATGAGGTTGCAGTTGCTGATGTCAGGGATAGAGTACAGCAATTACGTGATTTAGATAAAAGGAGAGAGGCTATCCTTAAATCCATTAAAGAGCAAGAAAAACTGACTCCTGAATTGGAGAAGGAAATCAATGCGGCCGAAACGATGGCTAAGTTGGAAGATATTTATTTGCCATACAAGCCGAAAAGAAGAACCAAAGCTACAATTGCCAGAGAAAAAGGCCTGGAGCCTTTAGCAAAACTTGTTTTTGAACAAGGCAGCATTGATCTAGAAGCTGAGGCAGCCAAATTTATTGATGAAGAAAAAGAAGTGGCAGATGTTGAGGCTGCTTTGCAAGGTGCTAGAGATATCATTGCAGAATGGGCTAATGAGAACGCGGAAGTTAGAACCGACATTCGTAAGCTATTTTTAGAAAAAGGGAAATTCAAATCTAAAGTGCTCAGCGGAAAAGAAACAGAAGGTCAGAAGTACAAAGATTACTTTGAATGGGAAGAAAATGTTAAAACTGCTCCTTCCCATAGAGTTTTGGCCATGCGAAGAGGAGAGAAGGAGATGATTTTAATGCTGGATATCAGTCCGGAGGAGGAAGATGCAATTTTTATAATGGAAAAGCATTTTGTAAAGGGTGAAAATGAAGCAGCAGAGCAGGTAAAATTGGCTGTTACAGATGCTTACAAACGCTTACTGAAACCTAGTATGGAGACTGAAATTCGTATTTTCACCAAGAAAAAGGCCGATGAAGAAGCAATCAAAGTGTTCTCAGATAACCTAAGACAACTTTTATTGGCAGCTCCAATGGGGAGGAAAAATGTGATGGCTGTTGACCCGGGCTTTAGAACGGGTTGCAAATTGGTTTGCCTTGATAGACAAGGAAAATTATTGTTTAATGAAGCCATCTATCCGCATGAGCCACAAAGACAAACTGCAAAGGCTGCAGCTTTGATATTACAATTAGTAGAAAAATATAATGTAGAAGCTATAGCTATAGGAAATGGTACTGCAGGTCGAGAAACTGAAAAATTTGTTAATTCGATAGGATTGCCAAATTCAATAACTGTAGTCATGGTAAATGAGAGCGGGGCTTCTGTTTATTCAGCCTCAGAAGTAGCAAGAGAAGAGTTTAAGGAGTATGATTTAACAGTTCGGGGAGCAGTCTCTATTGGAAGAAGATTAATGGACCCATTGGCTGAATTGGTTAAAATAGATGCTAAATCAATAGGAGTAGGGCAGTATCAACATGATGTTGATCAAAATCAGTTAAAAGCTGGTTTGGATGATACGGTTGTAAGCTGTGTGAATAATGTGGGTGTCGAATTAAATACTGCCAGTAAACAGTTGTTGACTTATGTTTCTGGCTTGGGACCTTCCATAGCTGAAAATATAGTAAAATACAGAAATGAAAATGGTGCTTTCAAGAGCAAAGAAGAATTGAGGAAAGTACCTCGCTTGGGAGACAAAGCCTTTGAGCAAGCGGCAGGATTTGTACGAATTAGCGATGCCAAGAATCCTTTGGATAGCAGTGCAGTTCACCCGGAGCGATTTGCACTTGTCAATAAGATGGCCAAAGATGTGAATGCAACCATTGCTGATTTGATGGGAAGAAAAGAACTGAGGGAAAAATTGGATATGAAGAGCTATGTGACGGAAACCGTTGGACTTCCAACCCTACAAGATATTATGCAGGAATTGGCCAAGCCAGGTCGAGATCCGAGAGAGCAATTTGAAGCTTTTTCATTTACAGAGGGAATTAATGAAATAAGGGATTTGAGAGTAGGGATGAAACTTCCAGGCATTATTACTAATATTACGAATTTTGGGGCATTTGTAGATGTTGGCGTACATCAAGATGGACTAGTACATGTAAGTCATATAGCTGATAAATTTGTAAGTAACCCAGCTGAAGTGGTAAATGTGGCGCAAAAAGTGGAAGTAACAGTTTTGGAAGTAGATGAGGCAAGAAAGCGAATATCGTTTTCGATGAAAAAGGATCCTTTTAAGCAACAGTCAAAAGAAGAAAAACCAAAAGGAAAGTTCAAGAAAAAACAGGAAGAAAAAGAAGTGGAAGGAGATTTGCAGGCTAAATTAGCAGCCTTGAAAGGAAAATTTGGATAAGTATAAGAAAAGCACTCATCATCCGTCAGGATGATGGGTCTTGATTTAAGTATTATTGAAGAATTAAATTGATTTAAGAATTCTGTACTGTAATAGACTTAAATGTACTTATTTGAAATCCGTCATCTTATTATTTCGCTTAATGAACTCTAATTAAAAATTTAGCAGGGTTTTAACCCCTAGTTTGAGTCTTGTTGCTTTTCATTTTATCCGATTTCTACTAGTACATCGTAGTGGATTCATGGCATTCTTTCGAGATGATTTTCAACCGATTCCCAATCAAATCCTTATTCCAGTAAAGGAAATATCGTCAGTCTGCTCCCGATCACTTTTCCATTCAGTAATGGCTTTTTCCAGTTTTAACTTCTGCTGCTCAAAAGGTAGTAGTTTTATATCATCCAAAATTAAGCTCAGCCTCTTTCTCATAAATTTTTTATCCTCTTTCCCACCGAATTGATCCACATAGCCATCGGTATAAAAATAAATCTGGGCGTCATCTTCAAGATTTAGCTTTTTGTTTCTAGCATTTTTAAATTCCGATTCTTTAAATCCACCGATCGAGAATCTTTCTCCTTTGTATGTTCTCCATTCCTCTTTCTGGAATACTAACATATCTATTCCAGCACCAGAAAAGGTGAGTTCTCGTGATTTTGAATCTATACAAAATAGTGCAATGTCCAATCCATCATTGGATGAATTGCCTTTGTATTGCAGACTGCTCAAGACGGCTTCATCTAATAAATTCAAGATATTGGCGCAATCATGTTCATCTTGTTGGATGACGATGCTATTCAACAAATCATTGGCCATGACTGTCATAAATGCTCCTGGAATACCGTGTCCAGTACAATCAGCAAGAGCGAAAAATATTTTATCATCCTTTTTAGTAAACCAATAAAAATCACCACTGACTATTGATTTTGGCATATATAGCATGAAAAACTCATGAAAAACAGATTTGATCTGGTTTAGATCGGGTAGTATCGCTTGTTGTATATGTTGTGCATACCAGATACTTTTCATGATTTCAGAACTAGCTTCCTCTAAAGCATGTTTCTGATCTAGAATATTATCCCTCTGAGCAGCAATTTCATCTCGATTTTCTTTTATTTCAGATTTTTGTAAATTGATTTCTTCATTTTTTAGCTGGAGGACTTTATGTGATTTGTTTTTGATTTGAAATCGGTTGTAACTGATAAATGCCACCACAGCCAACATAATTCCTAGGGCAATCAGAAAGTAATTTGTGTATTCCCTTCTTGTCAATTGCAAGCTAGTAATCTCTGCTTTATTCGTCAGTAGTTGAATTTCTTTTTCTTTAGACTGGATTTCAAAGTTCTTTTCTAGCTGTGATACTTTACTATTAAAATCTTGGTTAAAAATAGAATCGTTTAAAGCCTTGTATTTCTTATATGCCGATAAAGATTTTTCAAATTGTGCATTGTTTTCATAGATTTCAGACAAGCCTTTGTAGGATTCCCTCAAAACATCCAAAGCTTCAACTTCAATAGCGGAATTTACAGCTCTTTGAAAGTATTTGCTCGCTTTGTCATAGTCTTTTACTCTCAAATAGCTTTGCGCCAGACTTTTGACGATATAGGTTTTATCAAAGTGTTTCTCTCCTTTAGGTACAGCCAGTAAAGCTTTTTCAATGTAATATACTGCTGAATCTTGATCTCCGAAATCTTTGTGGTAAATGCCAATATTGTGTAGGGAATTATAAATTCCAACAGGATCATTTAGCCTTTTATCAATCAAATAGCACTTTCGAAAGTACTGAATAGCTTTTTCAGGCTTTTCCATTTTGAGATATAGTAATCCCAAATTGCTCATAGTGGTGGAAATTCCAAGGGAGTCTTGGAAGGACTCTTTCAATTTTAGAGACTCTTCATAGTAATCTGCTGATTTATCTAGTCTCCCGATTTCATCGTAGATAATCCCTACATTGTTCATCGCTCTGGATAAGGAGGGTAGATTATCTAATTCCTTTTCCAACTCTAAGACCTTCAAAAAATATTCTAAGGTTTTTTCGTAAGCGCCTAAACCGTAGTATGAAATTCCCAGATTATTTAATAACTGAATTTCAGAATATACATCCTCTATTTTTCTAGCTAAATCTAATCCGAGCTGACCATAAAAAATCGCCTGAGACGGTTCCGAAGTACTCATATTATAAAGTAGGTCTTTATATATGTTTACCCGAGTGCTGTCTGCAATCTCCGCCTTCAATACATTCTTAAGACTGTCTGTTTGGTCGTTGGCAAAGGAAATTGCAGGAAACACAAAAAATAAGAAAATCACTATTCTTACCAGCATATATTTAATATTAAAGCTTAATCACTTCAATTTATTATAAATATACTCTCAAAACAATATTAAGCTTTTAATCCTTTACTTTTAGTTTTCAGTATACCAATTCCTCAATCTTACTTCTATATCTTTATTCGTAGAATTAATTACAGATTTGAATTTTTCTACATCTGCAAAACCTCCCTGTCCTCTGAAATGAAAAGGATAAACAATTTTAGGTTGAAATTCCAATACGGCATCAGAGGCTTGTTCAATTGACATAGTATAGGGTAAATTCATGCATACAAAAGCGATATCAATATTTTTCAAGGCTCGCATTTCAGGAATATCTTCAGTATCTCCAGAAATATAAATCACTTTATCAGCAATATTCAATAAATAACCATTTCCCCTTCCTTTGGGGTGCCTACTTTCAGCATCAACGGGAAGGTTGTACATAGGGACGGCAGTTATTTTAATACCCTTGAAAGATGTGCTGTTATCATTGTTTAAAATTTCTATTTCGGAATTATCAATTCCTTCCATTTGTTTTGCCACCGCTTCAGGAACTACAAAATGAGATTTTTTAGTATTGAGGGCAGTTAACGTTTTTTTATTTAAGTGATCTCCGTGGATATCAGTAATCAAAATTAAATCAGCATCATTAAGCCCTTTGAAGCCTTCTGCGCCTCCGTAGGGATCCACATAAATTGTAAACTCTTTATATTCAAGGGCCAAGGTTCCATGCACAATTGGATGAATTTTAATATCTCCATCATTTGTTTTAATTATATCTTGTCCATTTAAATTTAAAGTAATGAAGCAGCAGAATACGAGAATAATATTTTTCATAGATTTTTATTTTTACAAACCTTCAGCAAGGATTTTTGTTAAACCGTCCATCACCATTAAATGGTCATACGTTCTTTTTTGTGGCAATCGTAACAATAACAATTTACTTTATTTTTCAACAATCCTGATTTTAAAATGGATTTACCTAAAAGAGCTCTTACTGATTCCTGGATTCCTTCCGTGATAGAAGGATGTGGATGCACACACTCAGCCAATTCCTCAATCCCTTTGTTCATACTAATTAAAAGTGCTACAGCTTGAATTGCAGCAGAAGCTTGTTCACCGACTACTCTCATTCCCAATATCTTCATTTCTTCATCATCAGTCACTAGCAGTTTAATAAAACCTTGTGTGTTTCGTTTGGCAACGGCTCTGGCGATGGTGGAATAATCAGTAGTTACAACTTTATAATTCAATCCCTTTTCTTGAGCTGCCTTTTCATTATAACCTACGCCTGCGACTTCAGGATTTAGAAACATTATGGTACTGATATTTTCGTATACAAGCTTCTTGCGTGGATTACCAAATATTTTTTCAACTGCATATCTCCCTTCTAGTTCTCCAACATTCACCAAGTTGATGTCTGCCGTGATGTCTCCAACCGCAAAAATATTCCTCACGGATGTCTTGGTGTCATCATCTTCTACGCCTCTTTGCCCCATTTTGACACGAACAGCATCTTCCCACAAATTCTCATAGTTGGGAACCCTCCCTACGGACACCAGCGCTTTGTCTACTTCAAAAGATTCTTGGTGCCCGTCCAAAAAATTCAATGTATAGCTAACTTTTCCATTTTTTCTCTCGATATGAGATAGGGAAGAGTTTCTATGAATGTGCACGCCCTGCATTTCTAAATTTTTCTCAATTACAGAAACAACATCTGGGTCTTCAAATGGAAGAATTGAATCTCCCTTATCTATTAGATACACTTTTGTTTGGCCAAAGCCAGAAAAAATGGTTGCATACTCACAACCTATAACTCCGGCTCCAACGATAACCATGCTCTTAGGAAAGCCATCCATTAATTCAATGCCATCACTAGTCAGAATATGTTCCTCATCTACTGGAATATTAGGCAAATACCTGGGCCTGCTACCAGTGGCAATAATTATGTAGTCAGTTTCAACAGCTAATCGCTCCTGCTGGGTTTCAATTTCTACAATATGATCACTAACAATGCATGCTTCTCCTTCAATGAAATTGATGTATGGACTGTATTTTGAATTATTCTGAAGTTCTGTCAGATGGCTGGATAATAAATGAACCCTTTCTTTTACTGCATTTTGAACTTCCAATTGAATTTCCTCCCACACGGCTTTAGGAGGCTCAAGATGATAGCGATCCAAATTCTTGCGAAATGCTAACATATCGCGGGATAGTTCCCATAACGTTTTAGAAGATAATGCACCATTGGTAATACCGGCTCCTCCTAAAACATTTTTTTCAATTAGAAGTGTCTTTTTCTTTAAATCTACTGCCCTCATGGCTGCAGCGTAACCAGAAGGGCCAGCTCCAATAATCACTAAATCATAACGCTCCATAAATACATTTCATTTACACAGCAATATAAAAATTTATGAGGATATAACTCTATTTAATGGCGAAGACTAAGTTAATTGTATCAATCAAACAACTCTTTAACATTCGTTTCAATTTTTTCTGACAGTTCTCCAGTAGGTAGGTCATTCACATCGCCTCCAAAAGGTTCTTCAATTTCTTCAGCTATTAACTCAACACTGATCAAAATGAAAAAGATGAATAAAACTATAGGAATCGTCATGTAATGAAACTCTGTAATAAATGCGAGTGGTAGTGTAATTGTGTAAGTAAAGATAAATTTCTTAATAAACATGCTGTAAGAATAGGGGATAGGTGTATTTTTTATTCTTTCGCAGCCCCCCAAGATATCTGAAAACTCTTTCATCTCTTTATCTAAAACAAAAAATTGATGAGGGCTTAACTTGTTTTCAGTCAATAGCTTATTAAGCTTTTGATACATCAAGGAAGTAATTGCATTAGGTATATGCTCCTTCTTAGTTAATTCATGTAGAATTTCCTCATCAACTAATTTCAAGTGCTTCGGTTTTATACCTTTCCTTAAGTGATCTCTTAAGGCAAATGCAAAAGCCGGAATTAATCCTTTAAAAAATGCTCTGTCTTTATCATTTTCTTTTGGAATAAAAGCATTTATTTTGGAAGCCAGATTTCTGGAATTATTCAATAGCAATCCCCACAATTTTCTTCCTTCATACCATCTGTCGTAGGCAGAATTGACTCTAAAAACCAAGAATAAACCCAAAACTATACCTAACAGCGAGTGCACCACGGTTGTACTATTGAATTCTAATTTAAAGTAATCTTCTAACAAGAAAGTAACAATTCCAGTGTATGCTCCCATTATCAATAAAGCGGGCATCAAAGTTTTAACGACTTGTCTACTATAGGTATGAAAAATTAGACCTAACCAGTTTTTGGGATTGTATTTAATCATAATTCTTTTTGAATGATCTTTCCATAAAAATTTGATTACAATTATAGGGAAATTATGTTGACTTTAAATTTTCCTTAATAAATTTAGAGATTTAACACTTAGTTTAATTAACGACTTATATGAAATATAGCCTACTATTCTTTTTGGTTTTATATCTTCAATCCGTTAGCGCCCAGATCACACCCCAAAAAATTGATATTGTTCGAGATCAGTGGGGTGTGGCACATATTTATGCTGAAACTGATGCAGAAGTAGCCTACGGATTAGCTTGGGCTCATGCAGAGGATGATTTTAAAACGATTCAATCAACATTGATTGCCGGTAAACTGATGGCAGGACAACAATTCGGGAAAGATGGAGCAGGAATTGATTTTTTTACACAATTTATTGGTGCTCCCGATCTTGTTGAAAAGGAGAAGAACGAATTATCGCCAGAGTTTAGAGCCCTATTGGACGGGTATATTCAAGGAATTAATGCTTATGCCGAAAAGCACCATAAAGAAGTACTGCATAGAAAATTGTTTCCGGTAATCGAAGATGATATGCTGACCGCCTTTGTTTTATCATTATCATCCATGAGTGGGGTAGATAAAATTGTAGGAGATATAGCTGCTAACAAGAAATTCAATAATCCGTATATTGGTATTGGTTCAAACGGCATCGCTATCAGCAAAACTAAAACAACTACAGGTGAAAGCTTTTTGGCCGTGAATTCCCATCAACCCTTTGAAGGACCAGCAAGTTGGTATGAAGTTCATATGCACAGTGAAGATGGATTGAATATGCTAGGCTCACTCTTTCCTGCTAGTCCTACTATTTTCCATGGAGTAAATGAAAATTTGGGCTGGGCACATACAGTGAATCACCCTGATAAAATGGATGTTTATCAATTAAGAATGCATAATGAAAAAAAAGAGCATTACTATTTTGATGGTGAAGTTTTGGCATTAGAAAAGCGAAAAGCCAAGCTTAAGGTGAAGATATTGGGAATATCTATTCCGATTTCCAAAACTTATTACAATAGTGTTTATGGTCCTGTTTTAGAAAATAAAAATGGTTTTTTTGCTGTAAGCTTCAGCTCGAATAAGAATTTGAAAGCCATTCAGCAATGGTATGAAATGACCAAAACTAAAAATTTTGAAGAATTTCAATCAGTCATTTCACGCTTAGAGCTTCCAGACTTTAATGTTGTTTATGCAGATAGAGACCATCACATTTACTATGTTAGCAATGCTAAATTACCACTGCGTAATACTAATTATAGGTGGGATAAGGTATTGCCTGGAGATACTTCTGCCACCTTGTGGAATCAGTATCATTCCTATGATGAACTACCTAGCTACCTCGATCCTGCATCAGGATATTTATTCAATATGAATAATACTCCATTTAATGCTACTGCATACGAAGAAAATCTGGATTCCTTGGATTTTCCATCAGAAATGGGATTTTCTATAAAGGATAACAATAGGAGTGTTCGTTTCCAAAGCTTAATCAGTAAGAAAGTGAAATTGAGTTATCAGGATTTCAAAAGGATAAAATTTGATATTCAATATCCAGATCAATTTCAATTTGTTGAAGATGTTAATATCATTTTCAGCTTAACGCCTGAGGATTATCCTGAAATAGAAGAATATTTGACCATTCTTCAGAAATGGGATCGAAAAGCGGAAAGTGAAAGCGTGGGTGCCGGATTGATGAAAGTGTTAATCACACATGCAAAAGGAAAAAAGATCGATAAAGCTAAAGGTGTTGAAATTGTTAAAAAATCCCAATCCCAATTGATAGCTGAATTTGGCACCATTCAAGTCCCGCTTAGCAAACTGCAGGTACATAAGCGTGGAGAAACAGAAATGCCTATAGAGGGTTTACCTGATGTGATTGCACCAATGTACACTAATAAGTTCGGAGATGGCTTAAAGGAAAAGACCTATGTAGGAGAATCTTATATTTTACTGGCTCGATTTGGTGAGGGTTTACCAAAATTGGAATCTATTATGCCGTATGGGGCTTCTTCCAAGCCTGAAAGTCCTCATTATACGGATCAAATGGAAATGTTTGTCAATAAGGATTTAAAACCAATGACTTTAGATAAAGAAGAGATTTATAAAAATGCAGCTAAAATCTATCATCCTCAGGTTGAATGACAGTTTCCATATAGTGTTCCATATCGAATTCAGATAGGATTGTAGTCTTTTTTAAATACAAAGGATGCCTGGGATGACCAGCTTTCAAATGTTCTCCAGCCGAAAGCCATTGACAATCGTAAAATTGACTCATATTGAAAATATCTGATAGACAATGCTTTAAAAAAGGTCTTGAATCAATAAGATTTCCCCATGCTGCCCATATAAATACCTCATCCTCTTCAAGATAAGATTCAATAATCTCTAGGTTCTGTTCATGGTATTTCTTTTCAATTTTGTGATGAAGCAATTTTGCATCGGCACTTCTTTGAGGATAAAGGTTGAGCATAATCCAACTATCAAATTGATTATTAAGAGCAATTCTTTCAACAGATGAAACTGTACCATCATACTGTTCTGGTTTTGCTTGACTAGGATTTACGCCAATGCATATCAAGGTCTTTTTTCCTTTTTTACCTAAGGAATAGCGGTAATTTCCCGTTTTGTCTGTCTCATAAATCCAGTCCATAATTCAAGATAACTAATATTTGAAAAGGAAGTCAGTACCTTTTCAGTATTTTTTACAAGTTTTTGAAGTATGGATGATTCTTTAAGTTAAGAATCATATTGATGGTTCCAATGAGCCAGATGAAAATATAATCTTTGATGCAATAGAAAAAGAGAAACATGACCTTGGTTTAGGACTGTCTTTTTAACTATCCAAGTTCTTTTCAAAAACAATTGAATAGCTATTTAAGTAGAAGAAGTAAATTGAAATATTTAATAGCTACAGTAGCACTATCCTGTTTTGAGAGAATTTTTTATTTCTATATATTTTATCAAGTCATAAGACGCTGCTAAAGGGTCTTGACTATTACTGAAATATTACAAGAAAACTTGATTTAATATTATTTTTTCCTATCTTTATTATAAATTTAATTGCGATATGAGGACCTTACTATCAATTCTTATTCTTTTTGTTTCCTTATCACTATCCTTAAGTTGTCGCAATAGCAGTGACGTAGAGCCCGAAAGTAAATCATCCCTAATACCATCAAATGATTTTAATTTTGAGACTTTTGACTGTGATGATTGTACGTACATAGTCACAGATTACAAAACGGATGGTAAAGAATTGAATATTGAGCCCGGTGATATTATATGCTTGGATAGTAAGGTAGCTTATGACAGACTGTTGTTTTCTAACATCAATGGTACTGAGGCAAACCCCGTCATAATTAGAAATTGTAATGGTCAAGCAATTATTCAAGCCACAAAACCTGGAGGAATTAGTTTTGAGTATTCTTCACATTTTAAGCTATTAGGAGATGGTGGTGGTTCAAATTACGGTATTAAAGTGACTACAAACACTGGATTTTATGTGTTGATGAGGACGTTTTCTAATCAATTTGAAATTGCCCATCTAGAAGTTGCAGGTAATAATGACGGATTTGCTGGAATAGGACTAAAAACAAGTCCCTACGAAGATTGTGAATTATTTGAAGATCCAGCCAGACCTTGGACAATGACGGACATTATTATTAGAAATAATTATGTCCATAATGTTAACGGAGAAGGACTATATATAGGACATGGTTTTCATGCTGGTTGGACTGGTAACTCATGTCCTAATGTTGTCTATCCTCATGTTATAAAAAGACTTAAGGTTTTTTCTAATATTATAGAAAACACGGGTTATGATGGTATGCAAATCAAAAACGGAGACGAAGATATTGAAATTTATGATAATTATATCTTTAATTATGGGACTCGTGCAGAAAATGGACAAAATGAAGGCGTTCTTATTGGTGGACCAATGACAGGTTTGTTTTATAATAATGTTATTATTAAAGGAACAGGAAATGGACTCAGGATGCTGAATATTGGTGGAAACAATGATGTCTATAATAATATAATAATGGAGTCTGGGAAAAGTGGTATTCGTGTCGATGGGGGAAATGAGTTTGACCTGATATTTGATAATCCATATTTAAATTTCTTTAATAATCATATTATAAACTCTGGGGAATATGGCTTTGTAATTTTTGATAAAAGAGATGCCGTCCGAAGATTTAAAAACAATTTGGTAATTAATGCTAGCGACCAGCTGATTGCCATTGGCTCACAAATAGACGCTATTGATACTTCTCATAATATCGCTACTCAAGATCTGAATTTCGTGAAATTTAAGAACCTAGATTCTTATGAGTTTGAATTATTGCCAGACTCGCCTGGAATTGATGCTGGAACTAATGTGTCAAACTTCGGTGTCGATATTGACATCATGAGGAGGCCAAGACCATCTGGTGCAAGCTTTGATGTGGGTGCTTTTGAAAACCAATAAAATTTATTGATAGTCTATTAATTATTGTTTGATTTTTAATTCATTTCTTTACTTAAACGCATAATTATAAAATCATTCTAGCTCATTATTGGTTGGTTATATATAATTAGTAATGCAAAAAGCAATTATTAAAAAATTGAGAGTTTTAATTTGTTGAGTTTTGTAGGGAAGTGAAAAGCAACCCTTACTTTTGCTAGTATGTTTTCCATTTTTCAAAAACCACATCCTTTCATTTTTAATTCTGCCAGTATAGTAATTCCCGGAATTTTTACTTTTCTATTAATTTTTATTTTTAAACCACTGGGTTTTAATAGTCTTCCTATCAATTATGTTTTGGCTTTTGCGCTAGGTTTCGGTCTAATTGCATCAAGTTTGGTTTTAATTTCAGTGAAATTATTGAAATTCACTTTTCCCAAATGGATGGATGAAGATGCTTGGACCTTGGGTAAGGAAGTCTTTCTTATTTTCACAGTATTGATTTTGATTGCATTCACCATTTTCATCATATTTTTAGGGATCGATATAGCAGATAGTAGTCCTTTTGCTTTGTTTAGAATGGTTTTCATCAAGACGCTTTTATTTAGCGCTTTCCCCATACTTTTTATGGTTTTGTTTGAGCAATATAACTATCAGAGGACGCAATTAAAGGAAGCAGTGGATTTAAGCCAAAAGGTAACTCATGAAAAGAATAGTCATGCCTTTACACATTCCATTAGAGCTGAAAATGGCCAGTTGGTCTTACAGTTGGCCAGTAAGGAGATACTTTGGGCACAATCAGATGGAAATTATCTTGATTTATATTATATAAATGAAGCTAATGAAATCAAAAAGGAGTTAATAAGGAATAGATTAAAGAACTTAGCAGATCAGCTGCCAGATGATTCCTTTTTTCATTGTCATAAAAGTTATTTGATTAACCTTAATCATATTCAGAAAGTCCAGGGTAATGCTAGAAACTTTGAAGTAATCCTACGATATGCTAATGTTTCCATTCCCGTGGCCAGGTCAAAATCTGCTGAATTAAAAGAGAAAATCAATCATAATTTTTAGGGGCTTCCTTTTTACACCTAATCGTTCCCATTAATACCAAACAGTACTCATCACTTCTCAAATGCTGATTTGACAACTCATATTTGCTTCATCATTCATAAACACAAAAGTAAAAAATGAAGCAGGTTCTATTAGCATTTATTATTTTAATCACTACTGAAATACTCCATGCGCAAGTCTACACGGAGGAGAAAAGCAAACATAGATTTGCTCAAACCTATATAGGATTTAATGCACAGATAGTACCAACACAAGGTCAATTTGTATCAGACGGTTTGAGTAGTAAATTTCCAACCCTTATTTCTCCAAGGTTTAATATAGGAGGCTTGCATTTCTGGGGAAAATGGGATTTCAATGTTAATCTTCCTCTTGGTCATTTGGGGGATAAAAAAGTGGCAGAAGAAACTGAGTATTTCTTTCAACCAGGAGCAGATTTAAGTGCTCGGTACTATCCAAGGAGAATGGAATTTGGTAAATTGAGACCTTATGCTGGTGTTTCATTTAACCAGATGGTTTTCAAGTTGGATCATAAAGAGCTAGGAAGCAGAGATGATTTATTTTTCACTGCATCGCCCTTAGCAGGGGTTTCCTATGCTTATAAGGGATGGCAACTCAATGCGGAACTTATGTGGGTACCCACGAACAAAAAAGAGTTCTATACGAGCCGAAATCAAAGAGAAATATTTCATTTACCGCGAAATTACTTTTCAGTTGGGATTGTAAAGTATTTTGATACGACACTAAAGGAAGAGAAAGGCTATAAAAATGAATCTACCAAGAAGAAGGAAGACGAATTGAGAAGTAAAGGGAAACTAAATAGCTTTTCTATTGGTATCGCACCGAGCGCAGCATATTTCTTGCAGGCCCCGCAATTCTCTCAAGGTGAGCAGCAGTCTTTACCACGGCATAAAGGCGAATTTAATTGGGATTTTGGGCTAGGCTACTTATTTCATGATGCGGGGCTTCATATTGGTTTTAGTTATAGAGATTACAGCTCAAATTCAAATAGCTACGGTCTAGAGCACGTAATTCGAAGACGATCTGTGGCATTAGAAGCGTTCAAATTCTTCTGGGATTACAATGGATTTGTCCCTTTCATTGGACCAAGTATTAGCTATGAAAGATGGGGTGCGGCTGAATTTGAAGATGATGTGATGACAAGTGAAGTAGCCAGAACAAAAATGATTTCGCCTGGAATTATATTTGGCTGGGACATAGTTCCATCTCCATTGGAGACCTGGATTTTACGAACAAACCTTCGATATTATCCTCTACAAAAAGTCAAAAATCCTACTGGAGAAATATCAAGAGTCGATCAATTTGAATTCAACATCATTCAATTGGTTATTTATCCTAATAGAATCATAAATACTCGTTAATCATATGAATTACATAGTTCAAAATATATTATACGTGCATATTTGCGCAGGGGCAATTGCTATATTGAGTGGCGCAGTGGCCATAAGTTCCACCAAAGGGAAGGGAACGCATCAAAAAGCTGGGAAAATATACTCAGTGGCAATGTTAGTGGTCTTTATCACTGGAATCACAATAGCTTCTTATAAATTCAATAAGTTCTTATTTTTAATCGCTTTCATCAGCTACTACAGTGTTTTTGCTGGAGTTCGCATATTAAAATTGAAAAAGCTTCACAAAGGGCAGGAAGCCAGATGGTTTGATTGGTTGGCAGGATCAATAAATTTCATAGCCAACTTTTCATTTGTTTGCATGGCCGTTTATTATGCGGTTACACCAGATATAAATGTGCCTGGCGTATTGCTTTCTGCAGGTTTCGGTCTTGGGGGAATGTACCTCAGTTACATCAATATGAAACCATTTATTTCCAAACCTGAAAAAGCCTATCATTGGTACACTTATCATTTAGGAAATATGATGGGCGGCTATATTGCCACCTTTACCGCTTTTTTCTCTACTATGGTCACACGGTTTGAATTCATGAATCCATTTTTAGCTTTTGCATTACCTTCACTAATCGGAATTCCATTTATAATATACTGGACAAACAAAACAGAATTAAAATTTAACACAAAATGAAAAATATTTTTTACTTAGTAGTCATCATCCTTTCCAGTACTTTGATAAGCTGTAGTTACTTAAAAAATGTACAGTTATTAAGTGGCGGAGAATTAAAGCGTCAGAAGTTTGTACAAGCCATCCCTTTTGAGATGAGAAAGGACTTGATTGTGGTAAAAGCAAAAGTAAATGGTGATAGCACAGAGCGAGAATTTATTTTTGATACGGGCGCTTTCAATAGCAAAATTGAAAAGGGATTGGCAGAGTCGCTCAGTATGAAAACCATCACTACCAAATCCAATTCTACCGCAGCTGGAGTAACTAGAAAAATTGAGGTCACTAGAATAGACTCCTTAGTTTTTGGAGAAACGGCTTTTTATAATGTCGGAGCTGGAAAAGTTGAGTATGATGAGCAGTCTGCCAGTCCTTGCATAGCGCAGCATGGCATCATTGGGGCTAATATTATGAAGCTAGCCCACTGGAAAATTGATTACGAACATCAGATGATCTATTTTTCAGATCAACCCTTTGTAGTTAAAGAATCAGCTTACAATATTGAATTTGATAACCCATTGCTTTCTGGAACGCCATTGATTAGTATGAAAATAGGTGGAAAGGAAGCGCAGAACATCCTATTTGATGTGGGCTATAATGGTGGTTTAGTATTACCCATTGCCTTAGCCAAAGAATTTGAAGGAAGTGAAAAGTTATTTTTCGACAGATCAACTACTGGAATTTACGGAGCCAAAGCGGATACGCTTATTGAAAAACAGTTGGAAGTTGAAATTGATGGATTTCAGACTAGTATTCCTGTTAATTTCTCCGCAAACGGAAAAGCGCTCTTGGGCAATGAGTTTTTGAAGCACTTTGAGGTAATTATTAATTATGATAAGAATATAATTCAGTTGATTGAAAGAAAGACTGTCAGTATTGATCCTAATGCTCCATTCATTCCAGGTGTTTTGAATGATAATCAATGGGTGGTTGATAGAACTACTGAAGATTTACCTTTTGATTTGGGGGACACATTAAATTCAGTAAATGGCAAAACACCAAGAGAGTTATTTGATAATTACTGTGACTATCTAATGCATGTTGGGACTCTGATTAATACGGACAGCTTAAAGCTTGTGAAATCAAGCGGAGAAGAATTCATTATTAATAATAAATCTATTTCGAAGTGATGGTCAGAAGAATCACAGCATTAATTTCATATTTCTTATTGGGCTATTCTTTGGTAGCACAAGAATATGATCAAGCAATTGCCAAAGCGAGATTCCTCATTCAGGAACATCAAAAGCAAACTAATATTCCTGGGCTGCAAGTTGCAGTAATGATTGATGGTGAAATGATTTGGAGTGAATCCATGGGTTATGCTGATCTGGAAAATGCTGTTCCAGTGACGAGCAAAACTCAGTTTAGAACGGCTAGTCTTGCAAAACCATTGACCTCCATAGCACTAGGAAATTTGCTGGAAGATAATCTGATCAGTTTAGACAATACTGTTGAAGACTTCCTTCCTGATTATCCTGCTCCTGCGAAAGAAATTACTGTAAGGCAGTTAGCGGGCTCCATTTCAGGAATCCGACATTATAATGATGCCGACCCTAAATTCAGAACTAAAAACTACAAAACAGTTCAAGAGGCGGTAACTATTTTTCGCGATGACCCACTGGATTTTGAGCCTGGTACAGAATATGGCTATTCAAGTTACGGCTGGGTACTCTTGAGCGCTCTAATGGAGAAAGCTGCTGGTGTTTCTTTTGAAAAGATCATGAATGATAGCTGGGATCAGCTGGGAATTGAGAATACTTCATTTGATTCTCCTAATCATGATTCTGAGGACATCAGTAAATTTTATATTAAAGGAAGAAAAAGGCGAGAACTGGCACCTTTTCAAAACAGATCTTTCATGTACGCTGGGGGCGGTTATTTGTCAACATCGGAAGACTTGGTCAGAATTGGGCATCAGTTTATCAATTTCGATTTTCTCAAAAAATCAACAGTAGATACATTGACCAAGTCATTACATCTCAAGAATGGAGCGTTGACCTACTATGGATTGGGATGGGAGTTAGGTTCCAGCAAAATCGATACTGAAGTCTGGCATCATAATGGAAGCATGCCTACAGCCAGAACGCATTGGCTGCTTTTGCCAGAACAGAAGATAGTTTTGGCTTATATGAGTAATACAGGTGAACATGTATTCTTTAATGATGCAGAAGCACACGCCATCGCCCAAATTTTTCTGGATGCTAAAAGAGCAAAAGCAGGTGTTAATATAAACAGTGAGTACTTGACTAGGGAATGGACAGGTAAAGTCACTTCTTTGTATGGCAAAAGCAAGAAAGCCAAACTCACATTAGAAAGCACTAAAAATGGTTTAGTGATAGGAGAAATCGCGTTCAAGAGAAGTCGTAAAAGAGAAGTCTATCCAGTCGTTGTTAAATCAAGTACAAAGGATTCCCTGCACTTAATAGCCGTGACGCCCATGTTTGCCGATTTTCATTTACGAATAGATTCCAATGACAATTTAGAGGGAGAGTGGCAACACGATTTTGTCCGCAAGCCTAATGAGGATGAAGATGAATTTTGGAAACAAAGGAAGGCATCCTTTCGAAAAATTCAGGATTAGAGTGATCAGAGTTAGCCTAAAAGCAGATCAAGAATCAATTAGAAAATTTAAAATGGCAACAAATTGAGGATGTTCTTATTTCCCTTAAAACTTTACCTAGTGAGTAATTTGAAAATAGAAAGATGAGGCGCATTAGATATATTGTAGTAGGTTTCTTGCTGAGCCTAAATAGTATTTCAGCACAGCACCTCATTAATGAATTCTTTAAGATTCAATTTGATAATTATGATTTCCCCGTATTGGTGAGAGGTAATATGGAATCAGGTAAATTGCTGATTTTTGTTCAGGGTGGGCCAGGAGAAACAGCCATTGATTTTGCCAGATCTGATTATCCAAAATGGAAAAATTCTCTCGAAAAGGAATTAGCAATTGCCTATTATGATCAAAGAGGTTTAAATGGTAAAGTCTCGCAAATTGACAGTTCAAAAATCACCTATCAGCAATTTGGTTTAGATGCATTGGCCATTGCGGATTATTTACAGAATAAGTATAAAGTAGATGTCTATTTGTTTGGTCACAGTGCAGGAGGGAAAATGATCCTACAGGCTTTAAGCAGTCATCCTGAACGATCAAAAATTCTATCAGGCGCCATACTCGCTTCTACACCTTTTACCTCAGATTATTCGGATGCCCGCTATAATCATTTTAGACCAGAATATTTGAAATTGATCGCAGCTGACAATATCAAAAAAGGAGTGAAAACCGAATATTGGCAAAATGCTTATGACTGGATGAGCCATCAAAAGGTCATTGACGACCTTGAAAGTAGCAATAAATGGAATGAATATGTTGATAAAGCTTTTGAAGCAAGCAAAAGGAAAATCTCATTATCTATGGTAGCTAAGGTAATATTTTCAAAGCCGTATAACCCTGTAAAATACCTAAAAAGGAAGGATAATGATATGGTTGGGGATTTGCTCTGGCAAAATGAGAAAAATGTGAATTACTTCGATGATTTAGATCAAATAGCAGTACCTATTCTACTGATGACAGGTTTCTACGATAATATTGCGCCCTTTAATGAATTGGATAGTGCGCATCAATTCATTGGTAAAAGTAAATTTGTAGTAATAGAAAATGCAGGCCATGAAGCTTTTTTAGATAATCCAAGTGGATTTAATCAATCAATACTGGATTTTGTCCTAAATGACTAATGAATTAAACGACAAGCTGTATGTCAATAGGCTTGATTCTACCGGATAATGCAATTCTATTATAGTTCAAAAGAACTCTGAGAGATCAAGAATGGCCAGGTGAAAAGTTGATAAATACTTAATAATACTATTTTTAAATATTCTGAAACTACTATATTTACGGGTGTATTAACTCTAGTAGACTTTACTTTTAAAAGAAATGAAACTCTTGAAAATAGCGGCTAAAGCTATTGCAGTACTTATTTCAGTTATCGTAATTTTTATTGTGGCCGTATTCTTATTGGATAACCGAAGCACTCATTATTTAAAAATCTCCAACATTCCTGAAGCGGAAAGAAATTCTTATCTGATAAAAAATGTAAATATTGTGCCCATGTCCTCCGACACTGTTTTAGTTGATAAAATGGTGCTCATCGAAGATGGAGCGATAACTGAAATTTCAAATGATATTAGCGTGGAGCAACACACCATCATTGATGGTAAAGATCAATACTTGATGCCTGGCTTGATCGATATGCATGTGCATGTTTGGGATGAATACGAATTAGGTTTGTATTTAGCCAGTGGAGTCACCACAGTACGAAACTTATGGGGTCAGCCAATGCATTTAAGAATGAAGGAATTGATTGAATCTGGAGAGATTTTAAGTCCTAATTTTTTTACTAGTGGCCCTAAGCTTACAGGTTCAGAATTCATTGGGGATGATAATTTTCAGATTTTCAGTGAAGAGGAAGCTCGACAGATAGTTATCGATACGAAGGAAAAAGGCTATGATTTCATCAAAACCTATTATGGATTGCCTCAGGAATATTTTGACGTGGTAATAGATCAAGCCAAGATTAGCGGTTTGGATATTGCTGCCCACCCGAGTTATAAAGTTGCTTATGATTATCATTTCAATCCACAAATTAGATCAGTTGAGCATGCGGAAGATATAGTGCAGCAACCATTGGAATACAAATTGGATTCAGCAAAATTGGGAAAGGTAGTTGAAGATTTCTCAAAAGCTGAAGGTACTTCCTTTTGTCCCACACTTACTGTCTATCACAATATTTATAAAATGATTATAAATGATAGTATTCTAAATTCATCGGATTTGAATTATATGAATCCCTTAATACGGATGGTGGATAGTGAAGCGCAATTTAGTCGATGGAATAGTGCAAAAAGAAATGATAGCACAATTGAAATTAGCATTAGAAATCAACATGAATTTCATTTATTGGCTATTAGCAAACTGCACGAAGCTGGTGTAAACATAGTTTGTGGTACTGATGCGGGAATAGGGGTGACTATTCCCGGGAAATCCATTCATCAGGAACTGGCATTTTACAAGCAAGCTGGACTAAGAAATTATGAAGTTTTAAAAACAGCGACCATAAATCCATCCAAAACTCATAAATTCTTAAATGACTTTGGTACTATTGAAAATGGTAAAGTGGCAAATCTGTTGCTTGTAGATGATAATCCTTTTGATAATTTAGCAACTCTAGAACAACCTCAGATTGTCTTTTCGGGGGGCAGAATGATCAATCGAACTACCCTCGATACATTTGAGGTGAAAGCAGCCGAAAGATCAAATCTTTTAGCATCAGCCTTCCGTTATGTTGAATTTTTACTTTTTAAATAAATCTTTGAAAGTTCTGCTATGTCACAAATTATTACTTTTCGAAAGGCTCTAACTATAAGTCAGTTATTGATTGGCTTCTTAATTGCATTTCACATTTTGATTGTATCCCTCACGCTTTTTGAGATTGATTTTTTTATGAAATATACCTGGGGTGGGGAAATTACAAGTTCAAATGAATTTATAAAATTGGAGATGGTTTCAATCCTGGCTTCAAGCTTCTGTTTTTTACTGATTTTAATAAGACAGCGGGCTAAGTCAAAAGTCTGGTTAATCATATCAAGAATAGGCTTGAGTTTATTCTTTTTAATGTTTCTGTTAAATACGCTAGGAAATATATTGGCGGCATCAATATTTGAGAAATCCTTAGCCTTAGTAACAATTCTGATTGCCGTGCTTCTGCTTAGAATTATTTTAGAGCCAGTCAGGAAAAGATAATGGAAGGCTTTTTTACTTTTTTACTTTTTTGATTTTCCCTGTTACTATGAGGATGTAGAATGTAATTGCCACACTTAATAATACGGACATGATCATCATGATTTTATTATTTTTTGGTGAATAAGAATAGAGTGTGAATCACCATCACACTCTAGATTTCAATTATTTTGAAGCTAAAAAACTGTCCACCTGATTAAAAAACCACTTAGGCTCATCGTAGAAAATAAAGTGATAGGCTTCATCTGCAACCGCAATTTTCACATTATCAATATCTTTGCATTGCGCCTTGTAATTATTTTCAACAGTTTCTTTGGTACTACCATATTGCTCATATGCTGCCCATGCGCCTAATACCAAAACAGGTGCTTTTACCTTTTCCATTTCCGAACGAATATCGGTGGTGTACATTTCGCCATACGCTTGAGTGGTCACCGTTCTATTGCTATTGACCCCCATTTCAACTACTTTCTGTCGTTTGTCTTCATTTGCAATCATTCCTGCGACAATCATCTTCTGCTGTTGTGCAAAAGCTTCTTCGCTTACATTTTTCATATTGGTATTCATTTGATTAGCCATATTTTGAGCCATTTCTGGAGTAATTCCAGGCATCTGTACGGCAGGAAAATAGGGGATACCATCTACAGCAATGATTTTAGAAAAAAGTGTGGGAGCTTCTGCTGCTGCCCAAAGCGATAGGAAACCTCCCATACTGTGGCCCATTAATATGGTATTCTTTAATTTATTGGATTTCACATAGTCTATCAGCTCATTTTTGACTTCTTTTAAGAAATGCTCGCTCTCCACATTTTCTTTATTCCCAAACCCTTTTAATGTTATTAGATGGATTTCATAATCCTTTTTGTAATGAGCTGTTACATCATCCCATACATCGGCTGAACACGACATGCCATGAATGAGAATCATAGGCTGTCCTTTTCCAACTATTGTGGTGCTCAGTATGTTTTCAGATTTTGCTTCTGTAGCCATCATTAAAAGGGCAATGCTCAATAGTGCTGTTGGTAATTTTAAGAATAATTTTTTCATGACTTTTTTGTTTTGTTTGCTCAAATCAAGCACTGAATTTTGAGTTAATTAAATTTGATTGACCATTGGCTGGATTGTATTGACCAACTGCATTCCTGCACAAAACGCTAGGAGCCTTATGAAATATCACTTCCAAATACCATTCGTCAATTCATACAAGCAGTTTGTCAAGCCAAGTTGTGAATAGCGTCTTCTTTAATATCTTTAGGGAATGATTGCGAAACAGTTAAAAAAATACAAAATCCATCACCTTTTCGGTTGGCTAATTTACTTTTCCATAGCCATGGCTGGCTACTACGGTTTTTATGAAGATAAAATGGATTTGCTGTTGGTCACTTCGGTTTATGTAGTTTCTCATGCGATGATGTATTATATATCGCAATATGTATTGTCAGCTTTCAGTTTCAAAAAAGGCAAGCCGTGGTTATTTTTCATGGGCTATGTACTGCTCGCAATTTTCCTGTCATTTGTGATGTATGGAGTAATCTATTTGATTTTAGGAGATCAAATGCCGCTTTATTTCGGAAAAGAATTTCTTATGGTATATTCTGTATTTTTGATCTCTAATCTTTTTATGGGAGGAGTTTTGATTGGGATCAAATCTATGATAGACAAATCTCGTCAGCAAAAGTTTGAAAAGGAACGAAAGCAAGAAAGTCTTTTATCTGAGCTTAGCTATTTGAAAGCCCAAGTCAATCCGCATTTTCTATTTAATACCATCAATAGCGTTTATGTATTGATTAAAATGGATCCTGATAAGGCTGCGGAAATGTTGATCAAATTATCTGATTTACTGCGCTCCCAACTGTATGACTTTAGTGGGGACCAGATTAGCATAGAGGAAGAACTACAGTATTTGGAGAATTATATTGAGCTAGAAAAGCTTCGAAGAGCTCATCGAGTGCAAGTAAATTTTGAGAGGAGAGGTGATTTATCGGGCTTTTCTATTCCACCTTTACTAATTATTCCTTTTCTGGAGAATTGTTTTAAACACCTTTCTTCTGATACCGACAAATCGAATATTGTTAACTTGATGATTGAAAAAAAATCTTCAGAATTAAGTATAGAATTATCAAATACTTTTGACCTGCAATCGGCACCAAAAGAGGAGGGAGGAATTGGTTTAGCCAATGTAAAAAGAAGATTGGCCTTGCTTTTTCCAAATCAACATCAGCTGGCGATCAATAGAACAGATGAATTATTTATCGTAAATCTTGAACTAGACTTATCTGATTATGAGTAAGAACTTGAAAGTTTTAATTGTGGAAGATGAACACCTGGCAGCAGAAGGTTTAAAATCCTATGTTGCGGAGATTGCATTTTTAGAGCTGGTTGCTTCTTGCGAAAATGCTTTAGAAGCTAATAAACTTCTATCTGAACAATCAATTGATTTGATATTTCTTGATATTCAAATGCCAAAAATCACTGGAATTGAATTTTTAAAATCACTTTCTAAACCTCCCATGGTGATTTTTACTACTGCTTATCCTAATTATGCCTTACAGGGTTACGAACTGGATGTGATTGATTACCTGGTAAAGCCTTATCCTTTCGATCGCTTTTTAAAAGCAGTTAATAAAGCGAAAGATCGATTTGTTTTGGAGAATTCAAACAATCAGGAATCTGCAAAAGATCGAGCGTTAGATTGCTTCTTTGTGAAATCAGATCAAAAGCTGGAGAAAGTAGTGATAAAAGAAATTTGCTATGTTGAAGCAATGGAAAACTATGTAATTATACATACAGATTCGCAGAAAATCATCTCCTTAATGACGATGAAGAGTATGGAAGAAAAACTGCCTCCAGCACAATTTATAAGATCCCACAAAAGCTATATAGTGAACATTAGCAAGGTGGAATCAATAGAAGGCAACTGTCTGAATGTCAAATCCAAACAGTTGCCCATTTCAAGACAAAACAAGTCGGAAGTCTTGAATAGAATTATTAGATAATCAGTCGTCACCTTTTATAGCAGATACATCTGCTTTCAAATCATCATCAGGTTGGCCTAATTTACCCGCTGCCTTTTTCTTTAAGTAGTGAGCTAAATCTTTTCTTACCTCACCAGACATAATGTAAAGTCCAATCATATTCGGGACAGACATGGCCAATATCATCATGTCTGAAAAGCTCAAGACTGCACCTAAACTCACAGATGCACCCACTACAACAAATACTAAGAAAGTGATTTTATAAGCTAATTCTGATTTGTTAGTTTTTCCAAAAAGATAAGTCCATCCTCTCATTCCATAATATGACCATGAAATCATGGTGGAAAAAGCAAAAAGGAATACCGCAATAGCCAATACATAAGGGAACCAACCGATTACAGAACCAAAGGCCTGAGCCGTTAATTTCACACCTGTAACATCTGGTACTTCGTGCATTCCAGTGAAGATTAATACTAATGCGGTAAGCGTACAAACCACTACCGTGTCAATAAATGGCTCCATCAAACCTACAAAACCCTCTGAAGGGGCATTGTGTGTCTTTGTGGCACTGTGTGCAATAGCTGCAGAACCCACACCCGCTTCATTTGAAAAGGCGGCTCTTTGAAATCCGATAATTAATACTCCTAAAAATCCACCTTTAAGTGCACTTGAATTTAAAGCACCGTTATAAATAGCTGAAAATGCAGGTCCTATATTTTCATAATTGATTCCAATAATAACCAAAGCGGCAACTACATAAACAATAGCCATAATTGGAACTACTTTTTCTGTTACTTTGGCAATACTTTCAATACCACCGATAATGACAATACCTACTAAAACTGCCAATCCGATTCCAAACCAGAATCCCCAGCCTTCTAATACAGTAAACTGCGATGCCATAATTTGGAATGACTGATTAGATTGGAACATGTTTCCAGCACCAAATGAAGCACCAATACACAGTACTGCAAAGATTCCGGCTAATACCTTACCCAATCCTTTGATATTACGTTTCTCTAAGCCGTACCGCAAGTAGTTCATCGGACCACCGAAAATTTTACCATCTGCCTTAATCTCTCTGTACTTTACACCTAGCGTACATTCGACAAATTTCGAGGACATGCCTAAGAAACCGGCTAAAATCATCCAAAAGGTGGCTCCAGCACCACCAATAGAAACTGCGACAGCTACCCCTGCAATATTACCCAATCCAACAGTTGCAGAAACTGCTGTTGCTAATGCTTGAAAGTGCGTTACTTTACCTGGGGCATTAGGATCACTGTGTTTCCCTCTGGCTAAGTCTATGGAATGTTTGAATCCGCGAATATTGATGAAGCCCATTCTTACAGTAAAGAAAGCCGCACCAGCAATCAACCATACTACTATAAATGGAATGCTATTTTCTCTTGTATCTCCGTTTGCGTATAATAACGGTTGTTCTTCATCAAACTTGATACTTGCGAAAAATTGAGCTCCTTGTTCAATTAAATCTTTTGTATTATTTGGGCTAAAAATGACATTGCCTTCTTCTACATTGAAGTGTAATTCACCATCAGCCGTTGCTTTCACTGTATCAGCATCTTTCTTGTCTATAGAAACGATGGCGATAGGATCACCTTTTTTAACTTGTTGACCATCTGGAACTAGCTTCTCTTTAAGTATAAAAATCTTATCTGTTCTTGCATTCCAATCAGGTGTTCTTATCATTTCCTTATCGGTCATCACAATTGGGTCGTACAATCCCATAGCGGCAAATGGATCCCAAAAAAGCACATTTCCCATGATTTCCACCACAGGGTCGAAAACAGAGTTGAAATTTTCAGTAATGGATTCAGCTTCAATGGTGATTTTTTTATCTATAATTTGATTATTAGCATCAGAAATTTGTACCGTATATTCTTTCCCTTCTATAAGTCCAGATGCTTTTGAAGCCGTTAAAGCGGTGTTTTGATTAGACCATCTATATTGATAAGGTTCAGTACCTCCAGTCACTTTCAATTTGATTTCCCCATTATTGATTGTAGAAGAGGGATTGATAATTTCAACTTCGACTTTCAGAGAATCCTTAGACTGTGAATATTTTGCTTGTAAAAATTGGGCTGAAGATGCTATTAAAAAAAGGGTGAGAATTAATCTTAAAATTTTGTTCATAGATAACTTAAAAGTTAATTAAAAACTGATTTTAAATTATAATTTCTGTATTGGAAATTTTATAAATTTTAAAGCTTTAAATAGCGATTTGGTTACTAAAAAGTTACAAATGCAACTGCTTTACTTGATAATTGTTCAAATCTAGGGATTATAATTTGGCTTAGCAACTAATATAGAATCAGTGTAGGTGTCTGCTTTAAAGTATTCTCAAATATGCTTTTGTGAGATTTCAATAATTTGATCGCCTTATTACTATAAATATAGTATAATAATTTATAAAATAGTTGTATTACTACTAAAATAGTAATATAATTGCCTTATGAAAGAATTAACCAGAGCAGAAGAACAATTAATGAGACATCTTTGGGGGCTTAAAAAAGCTTATTTAAAAGATATAGTTGATGAATATAAAGAACCTAAACCAGCTTATACAACTATAAGTACCGTAGTGAATGTTTTGGTGAGAAAAGGTATTATTGGTTTTGATTTACATGGAAAGTCCAAACATTATTATCCTCTCATTAGCAAAGAAGATTATTCCAATCATTCAATGAAAGGATTGGTTAGTGATTTTTTCAACAATTCGTATAAGCAATTTGCTTCATTTTTTACATCTCGTAAGGAATTGTCGGTGGAGGAGTTGAAAGAAATTAGGAAAATGATTGATGATGAAATCCAAAAGAAAAACAAATGAACGCAATATTAATTTATCTTCTTAAAGTGATTGCTATCCAGGCTGTCTTCTATTTGATTTATACATTGATTTTTCATAAAAGTGGAAGACATAGCATCAACAGATTTTATTTAATCTTTACGTTAGCTATTGGTTTTTTAATTCCATTTATGTCGATTCCGAAATTTCAATCCTATGAACCTTATCTGGAAGTTGATAAACCTATTTGGTATGAACTGTCAGACTTGGCTGAATTTTCCAATACAGAAGCTGAACTAATACCAGTTGAAAGAATAAATCAATCAGATTTTACTACCGAATTGATTGTTGCTGGAATTTCATTGATCAGTCTTCTATTTTTAATGAAGTTGATATATAGTCATTTTGAACTCATTAGGTTAAAGAGACAATCTAAAGAAATTAGTAAAAATGGGCATAGGATTTATTGTAGTCAAATTGAAAGCCCTTTCAGCTATTTTAAATCTATATTTATTCCGAAGAGCTTACTAGATTCGACTTCATTTGACACCATTATGGAGCATGAATTGGTTCATGTCAAAAAGCTACATTCAATAGATAGGGTATTGATGGAAGTCATACTGTCCATATTTTGGTTCAATCCTTTGCTCTATTTATTTAGGAACAGATTAATCGAAACTCATGAATTTCAAGCTGATGCAGAAGTGATAGCCTTGCAGCAAGATCCCATTGCTTATCAAGAAATACTATTCCAACAAATTAATGCACAAAAAGTAATTTCTTCTGCAAACTATTTCAAATTGAACACCATTAAAACCAGAATCAAAATGATGAACAAAAACCAAAAATTATCGAAATGGCATTATCTATTCATATTGCCGCTTATGGTCTTTCTGATCTTTTCATTTTCAAGCAGAGAAGGTGAGGAATTTGTAGCTCCTTTAAAAAACGATGTCTCAGATGTATTTGACTATGTTGTCAATCTATCAGATAGTTATACACCTTCTATTTTTCCACTAAAAGATGCAGAAGGTGTAAAACTCACCGCAAGTTTTGGAAAGCGAATCCATCCCATTTTACAAGTAGAAAGAATGCATGAGGGAATAGATTTAAAGACCTACAAGGGCAATCCAGTTTTGGCAACAGCAGATGGGATTGTGGTGGAAGCCGGGATTATCAATGAAATATCCTGGGGTAAAATTATTAGAATTAGCCATAATGGGATTTTCGAAACAGTTTATGCTCATTTGTCTGATATTGAAGTGAAATCTGGTGATAAGGTCAAAAGAGGAGACATCATAGGAAAGGCAGGGACAACAGGAGAATCTACTGGCCCTCATCTCCATTATGAGGTTAAAGAACTTAATAAAGGATTTTTGAACCCTGTCGATTTTATAAATGACTTTGATTTCAAAAGGTATACTTCAATTGAAAAGAAGGATATTATAAAATTAGGTAAGCCCAATCAAAAACTGAAAGTAGTAATAGATCCTGGCCACGGAGGCAGAGACCAAGGTATTGTTTCTTCAAATCTTTCTGAGAGTGAAATAGCTTTAATGGTTGCAAATCAGGTATTTGAAAATTTCAAGAGTTCTGATGAGGTGGAAATTACCTTGACTAGAGATAAAGATGAGCTCCTGAGTCTTAAAGATAGGGTCAGCAAGTCAGAAGGTGCTGATTTATTTATTTCGCTTCATATGGAATTGCATGAAGATGAAGAAGAAGAGATGATGACTGCTATTTACAATTATCAAAGTGAACATTCAGCTGCATCTCAATATTTTGGAGAATTATTATCGAAGGAATTTGAAGAAATAAATAGAAAGTTTAAAGTAGGATATACGGAGGGAAACTATGTTTTAAAAAATGCAATGAGTCCCGCAGTATTGTATAATATTGGTTATTTTTCAAATTCAGAATCTGAAAGATATTTAAACTCAGAAAAAGGAATGAAGGAAATTGCTCAAGAATTGTCGGATGCCATAATGGCCTCAAAATATTAATATTTGGTTTCTTTTAAGTGCGGTATATGTGCGTCAAGATACGCTTATACCGCTTTTTTTATATCCCTTATCGATAAAAATCCGCAATTCATAGAAACTATTTCAGAAAAAAGCTTCATATTTAACTAATAATAAGCAAGTTAAGTAATGCAGCTAAAAGCTATAGTTAAATATAAACAAGATTTAATAATACTATTCGTAGCCATGGGGTATTTCTTTTTTGCCCGCCTAGGCTACTTTCTAGTATTTGAGGATATCTATATTTTACCTACCTGGCCTCCATCAGGCTTAGCTTTAGCTTTTCTAATTTTATTAGGCAGAAAAGCGTGGCCTGGTATCACCATAGGAGCGCTTTTAGCCAATATTTTAGCTTATTGGAATACCGGAGACTTATCTTCTGATTCAGTAATTTTACTCTCTTCTGTTATTGCAGCGGGTCATACCCTAGAAGCTCTTTTAGGAAATTTTCTCATAGAGAAATGGATCCAAAAAGATCAGCTTTTCAGTAAATCTATTCATGTATTTAGATTTTTAGGGGTAGGGTTTATTATTGCTTTGGTCAGCGCTATTATTGGTACTGGAGCACTTTATTACCAAGGATTAGTATCTACTGATGAATTCTTGACTCGTTTCGTTACCTGGTGGGTCGGGAACCTTGTGGGGATACTGCTTTTCACTCCATTCATTTTGTCATTTAAAGAACCTATTAGCAGAGATTTTAAAAGAGGTCATTTATTAGAAGTCATATTTTTTAGTCTTGCCATATTGATTGTTTTCACGCTCCTAAGTCAAGAAAGCCTTCGATATCCGGTTCAACAGTCCATTCCTTTTTTGGTTTTGCCCTTATTGCTGTGGTTGGCTTTCCGTTTTCATTTAGCAGTGGCCATGACAGGGACAATCATTATCGGATTAATTTCAGTTTACATGACTACTCAGGATATCGGCCCATTTGTGATGGAGACATCTAATAATGCCATGTTGATATTGCAGATCTTTTTGGGAGTAATCAGTGTCTCCACCATTATATTGTCTGCCACTCAGCGGGAAAGAACAGAAGCTCAGAATGAGTTGAGAAGTCTGAATTCTAATCTAGAGGGAATAGTCCAAACCAGAACTAAAGAGCTAGAGAAAGAGAACTCAACCCGAAAGAAGGCAGAAGAGGAATTGAAAAGTTCTAATTTGGAGCTGAGAAAAATCAATGCCGAATTAGATAATTTCGTGTACAGGGTTTCTCATGATTTAAGAGCGCCCATTGCCAGCATGTTGGGCTTATTGAATTTGGCTAAGTCAGATGGCGATGCTGAATTAAAAACAACTTATTTGAATAAAATAGAGCAAAGTGCTAAGCTTCAGGATACTTTTATTACTGAAATCCTGGATCAATCAAGAAACGCCAGATTGGAAGTGAGGAAGGAAGCAATTGATTTTGAAAAGATTATTAATGAATCCTTCGAGCAATTGAAATATTCCAATGCTAATAATGGAGTTGAAAAAAGTCTGAATATTGATTTAAAAGATGCTTTTTATTCAGATCCTTGGAGATTGAAAGTGATTATGAACAATGTGATATCAAATTCCATTCGTTACAGAAACGGGAAGTCTCCTAAGATTGATATCGATATCTCTACTAAAAATAAAAAGGCTGTAATCAATATAAAGGATAATGGACGAGGAATTGAAAAAGAGCATATTGATAAGGTTTTTGATATGTTTTACCGAGCAACAGACGATAATGCCGGTTCTGGGCTAGGGCTTTATATTGTAAAAGAAACTGTAAGTAAGCTCAATGGTGATGTGAAGATTGAATCAAAACCTAAGGAAGGAACCACAGTCAGTTTTATTATCCCTAATATGAAAAATTAGTTCAAGTTTCCTGATTAATAGAGCTACCGTTCCTGTATCACGAGACAGGCTATACCGGAAAATTTAGACTTAACTTTTAAAAAGTCTTAATTTATCGTGCCTGTGCCGATCAATTGGTATATCTCCTTCTAATTAGGGTTCTCTTGATAAATACTACAAAGCTTTCAAGCCAAATAAAATTTGCTCATAGAGAGCGGGAGGGAGGACAAACCTGCCTGCTGGCAGGCAGGAATGCGGGCCTGCTTGTGCAGACAAGCCAGACGAGGGTGTGGGTTGTAGCATATTTTTGTCTTGAATTTTTGTTTCTTTTTGTTCAAGTAACCGCAGTCTATTGAACTGAACTTCAAAGAAGATAACAAA
>TARA_R110002012_G_scaffold6480_8_pt1 | contig 132835 bp, 116 predicted proteins | sample TARA_R110002012 | Tara Oceans TARA_R110002012 (sample SAMEA4396515) | marine metagenome | biome: Westerlies Biome; feature: [DCM] deep chlorophyll maximum layer (ENVO:01000326); material: water (ENVO:00002006), including particulate matter (ENVO:01000060) such as... | depth 40 m
ATAAGGGTTACTTCCCTCACTCAAACATCCAGTTCCCTCAATCTAGGTTTTTAAAAGGTGATCTCTACTATAATTTCACCTCATAATTAAAAACCAAAGGATATGAAAACACTTAGCACATTCATAATGCTGCTCCTTTTTATATTAGGAGTACAAGCGCAAGAAATAACAATTTCAGGAAACGTATCAGATGATGGCGGACCTCTTCCAGGAGCTAATGTTCTTATAAAAAACAGTGAGATAGGAGTTGTGTCCGATTTTAATGGGAACTACGAGATTAAAGCTGCTGCTACAGATACATTGGTCTTCACATACGTAGGTTTTAAATCAAAAGAGGTTTCTGTGAATTCTCAGACTACTATAAAGGTCATTTTAGAATACAGTGGTGAGCTAGATGAAGTAGTAGTTACAGCCATGGGTGTAAGAAGAGAGAAGAAAGTTTTAGGATATGCTGTATCTACCGTTTCTTCAAAACTTGAAGGGAAAGTTGCTGGTATACATATTACGGATGGAAAGCCTTTATCTAGAATATCTCAGAATGATCCTGCGTATGGCCAACTAACAGCGGGTGAAATAAATGATGTAGAGAAATACGCTGAGTTTGTAAAAATCTACAACTCCGGAGAAGCAAAGGAAATCGCAAAGAAGTGGGAGTTTAATCATGATGGTAGAACTGATATCCAAGTAACTGATAATAGCGGACTGCCAATAGCAAACGTAGGTGTTGCTCTTTATAAAAATAATAACCTCTTAATGAAAGGAATGACAGATGCTTCGGGAATGAGTATGCTGTTTAAAGGAAAAAATAGTCCAACTGATACTTATTTAGTACAACTGTATTATAGTGGAAAAATAGAAGGAAAGAAAATTTCTAGAAATCAGAAACAAGTCTCTTTTACAATTAATGAGCATCAAGCTAGTAATGCTATCGACATATTATTTGCAGTAGATGCTACAGGTTCCATGGGTGATGAGATTGCATATCTCAAGTCAGAGCTCAAGAATATAATGAGCAGGATAGATACGAGTGTTGAGCAGAAGAGAGTGGCGCTTACGGTATACAGAGACCATGGTGATGATTATGTAACTCGTGCAATAGATTTTAGTAGTGATGTAAATGAAGTAAAAGACTTCCTTTCGGTACAGCACGCAGCAGGTGGTGGAGATTATGAAGAAGCAGTAGAGGAGGCGCTTAAAGTATCATTGTCACAGTCATGGAACGAGAAAGCAAAAGCAAGAATACTCTTTTTAATGCTAGATGCTCCACCTCATTTTAACCAAGAAAACGTTGTCATGATTAAAAGTCAAATAGCAAAAGCAAGAGAGCAGGGTATAAAAATTATTCCAGTAGTTGCCAGTGGAGCAAATAAAGAAGTAGAGTTTTTAATGAGATCTTTTAGTGTGTCAACTAGTGGAACATATGTGTTCTTAACAGATGATAGTGGTATAGGAAATGATCATATAGAAGCCACTACAGAAAGTTTTAAAGTAGAAAAACTTAATGATTTAATGGTACGATTGATAGAGCAGTATGCAGGTGTGCAAACTGCTGTTTAAGAGTAGTGTTTTTTTGTGTATGATTAATAGCGCACTGTGTGAAGCAGTGCGCTATTTCTTTATATAGATTGTAAGTATAAATACTCTACTTTCTCCCTTGCCCATGGAGTTCTTCTTAAAAACTTTAAGCTTGACTTTATGGAAGGATCTTTTTTAAAGCAATTAATATCTACCTGTAAGCTCATTTCCTTCCAGCCATATTTTTCAACTAGAAACTCAAGTATATCTGCAAGCTTCACACCGTGCAGCGGATTGTTAGGTTGTCCTTTTTTCTCTTCCATAGGCTGCAAAGATAAAAGAAACTATTGTCTAAAAAGATTTACCGTTACCGTAGCTGCTTCTGTATTTGGAAACTTAGTACTTAAGGTTTCATCTCTTTTCATTCCAATAGCGGCAAGTGTATCATGAAAAACTGGCACTTCTACAATATATTGATCAGAATATCCGTGTGTAGCATCATAAGCCGTAACCGCAGTACGCCCTATATTACGAGCAGCTACTGCTGGAGGAATACTGTGTAATTCTATAAGTAATAAACCATGTTTACCTACATAAGGCGACCACTTACTAAAATGAGCCGCAAGGGATGCCTCCACGTCATTGTTAGATAATCGTTTCCCTTCATAAGAAAATGCTCCCGTTGAGGTACTCGCATGCTCAAGCTTTTTTTCTGGTGCTTTCCATACACGATTGTGGTCTAAGAAGGAACGTACATTTAATAAATCGCCCAGCGTGATATCATACTCCTCTTGTAAATCTGTCGCTAGTCTTTCTGGATCACCTATATCTCCCCACATTACTTTTGCCCAGATTTCAGACTGTATGACGTTTTGCTTAGTAATATCTATGGCCGCTTGGTTGTAATCTGCTCCTACAAGGATGAGTGGGTATTCATCTAGATGTTTACCTCGTAGGGTATGACGCTCGATGAGGTTGTAAAGGTGAATTAAAAATGCACCATTACCACAGCCCATGTCAAGAATACCTTTAGGTTGTTCATCTAGTGGTTTATTAAAAATATCTAAGATGATGGTATCTACCACTTTAAAATAAGTGGCATGTGCACCACCACTTCCCCAGACGTTCATAGCTCTATCTACATGGCCTTCTTGTTCGCCATCGCCATGGTTTTTTGCACTGAGTGCATCGCCAAAAATAAGATTATCAAGTTTGCGTAATGTTGGTATGTACGATACAGTCACTCCGTAAGAGCTTGCTCTTTTTGCAAAGAATAGTCCTTTGTCTGTAAATTGATACGTCTGTCCTTTTTTATTAAAAAGCTCAAAATACGAGAGTATGTCAAGAAGCTTTTTAAAGTTTTCTCCGTCTGCGTGAAACTCTTCAGGCTTAAAGCTGGCTTGCATAAAGTATTTATGAAAGGCACCATTCATCGATAGGTGCACAAGAGTAGGGCCTAGAATATTTCCTTCTATATGTGCAAGTATTTGTTCTTGCACTTCGCGCTCCTCCGTATTTGAAGACAAGGTGAGACCATAAGCTTCTTTGTATTTCTCAAAAATATCTTGGAGTTTCTTAAATGGAGCAGCCTCAAATTTTCTAAAATGATAATTCTCAGATAGCTGTTGCAGTGCAGTGACATCCTCATAAAGAGGAAATAGTGCAAATGCAATAGGCGATAATTCGTTTACCTTATAAACCACTTCATTTTGCTCATTATTTACAGTTTGCTCAATCCATCCCTGTGATGCAAGTACACGCAATGCCACATTTAAATAGCCTTCGTTTACGGTAAATGCGTTACTCAAAGCAGTTAGGCTCACTTCTTTTTCTTGCAAAATAAAGTCGGTTACTCCATTTTTATATAGTGAAAACGCAGATGGCGCTGTCACAATACCGTCTAGATGTCTAAAAAGGCGTTCTCTATAAATGGTCTGTAGTGTTTTTGACACCATAATATCAGTGTGTTAGTAGTTAGATTTGTTATAAGCCTAGTAGGTCGCTAGGATTATTCGCAAATTACTTAATAATTGTTTTTTAACATCAATTTAATAGCGGCAGATTCTTATGTATTTTTACAGTAATGAATCGGACTTCAAAAATTATTTCTATTACTGATATAGCAACGCTTAAGGAGCAGTTGTTATCGTGGTCTCAACAATATGAAGAGGTTGTCTGGCTTGATAGTAATAGCTATGAACGTCAAAATTATCCTGAGTATGAAGCCATCTTAGCAGTAGATGCTTTTACGAGTTTAAAGACAGATTATCAAGGCGCTTTTGATCAGTTGGAGGAATATCAAAGTACGATAAAGGATTGGATATTTGGTTATTTAAGCTATGACCTTAAGAATGATACGGAGCGCCTTACTTCAAAAAATAGCGACAAGCTAGACTTTGCCGACCTACATTTTTTCCAACCTAAAAAATTATTCTTACTCAAAGGAAACACACTTGAGATGTTATATCTCGGGATGGTAGATGATGGGATGGAGGAGGATTATGAGGAGATACTGGCAACTCAATCTACAGATATCGAATTTAAAGCGCAACCATTATCCATAAAACTTAAAATCCATAAAGAAGCGTACAAGGAAAAAGTGCGCAGCATGTTAGAACATATTTATCGGGGAGATATTTATGAAGCAAATCTGTGCCAAGAATTTTATGCGCTGGGAACTATAAACCCATTAGAAATATATAAACGCCTTAATGCTATTAGTTCGCCACCTTTTGGCACTTATCTCAAGCTTGAGGATCAGTTTTTACTTTCGGCATCTCCGGAGCGATATATTAAGAAAATAGGGAGTAAGATTGTCACACAACCCATAAAAGGAACTGCAAAGCGTGGGGTGGATGAAAAGGAGGATACCGCTTTCGCGAAAGCGTTACAAGAAAACTCAAAAGAGCGTTCTGAAAATATCATGATTGTAGATTTGGTAAGAAATGACCTATCAAAAACAGCCCAAAAAGGATCTGTAATTGTAGAAGAGCTATGCGAAGTTTACCCTTTCAAACAAGTGCACCAAATGATTTCTACGGTAACCTCGACGCTTAGTCTTGGTATTTCTCCGGTAGATGCGATTAGAAGTACGTTCCCAATGGGAAGCATGACAGGCGCTCCAAAGTTGAGAGCAATGCAAATTATTGAGTCACTAGAGGAATCAAAACGTGGCTTATATAGCGGCGCTGTAGGTTACTTTACGCCAGATGGCGATTTTGATTTTAATGTAGTCATACGTAGTATTCTATACAATGCAGAAAATGAATATATCTCATACTCCGTAGGTGGAGCCATCACCGCAGGATCAGATCCAGATAGTGAGTACGAAGAATGCTTGCTTAAAGCAAAAGCGATGCGTGCAGTTTTAGAAGGAGATTTGTAAATTAGTGCTTTAAACGACTTATGGCGAATACATTAGAAAATATAAAACTCAAAGAAGAAAGCATATCCATTAACGATAAGTACATGGATAAACTATTACTCTTTAGTAGTCTAACTACTTCGCTGTTTCTTTTAATATATGCTTACAAAAGTTTTAATAATAGTGATGTTGATATTCTCACTATTATCACTGGATCTTTAGGCGGCATACTTTTAATATTGAGTGTTTCAAGTATTTTTCGCATTTCATGGCAGAAAGAGATTGACCTTTCAGAGATTGACTATGTTCAAGATAAAACAGCTTTTACGGGACATAGATCTCTGATTTTAAGATTGAAGAATAAGAAAATAAAGAACTTGTACTTAGAGCCTGCTGATATCCCAGAAATGCTCAGACAATTAACACAACATAATATTCCAATTAATGCTAAGGGATAATTAAGTAACTAATTACCTTTGCATAATAGCGTGTTATTATAATAATGAAGAATATGATAAGCAATCCGTTTTCGCGAAAGCGTAATCATATTCAAAAACAACTAGCTTAAAGCATACAGCTTAGAGCCTAAAGCCAAATTATGAGCGACGATAAAAAAATAATATTTACAATGTCTGGGGTTACAAAAACCTTTCCAGGCGCACAAACACCAGTACTTAAGAAGATATATTTAAGCTTTTTTTATGGAGCTAAAATTGGAATTTTAGGTCTTAACGGTTCGGGTAAATCTACCTTGATGAAAATCATCGCAGGATTAGATACCAACTTTCAAGGAGACGTAACTTCAGATAAAGAATTTTCTGTAGGATACCTTGAGCAGGAGCCTCAACTTGATCCAGAAAAAACAGTACTTGAAATTGTAAAAGAAGGAGCTGCCGAAACGGTTGCTATTCTTGATGAGTACAATAAGATTAACGACTCTTTTGGCCTAGAAGAAGTATACTCTGATGCCGATAAGATGGATAAGCTTATGGCACGCCAGGCTGTCTTACAAGATGAGATAGATGCACGTGGAGCATGGGAACTAGATACAAAACTAGAGATCGCAATGGATGCACTACGTACGCCTCCAGCAGATCAAAAAGTGGGTGTACTTTCTGGTGGAGAGAAGCGTCGCGTTGCTTTATGTAGATTGTTATTACAAGAACCAGATGTATTGTTACTGGATGAGCCTACTAACCACCTTGATGCAGAGTCTGTACACTGGTTAGAGCACCACTTAGCGCAATACAAAGGGACGGTAATTGCTGTAACGCACGACCGTTACTTCCTTGATAACGTAGCAGGATGGATTCTTGAGCTAGATAGAGGAGAAGGAATTCCTTGGAAAGGGAATTACTCTTCTTGGTTAGATCAGAAGTCTAAGCGTATGGCTCAAGAAAGTAAAACAGCTTCAAAACGTCAAAAAACTTTAGAGCGTGAGCTTGACTGGGTACGTCAAGGAGCAAAAGGTCGCCAGACTAAGCAAAAAGCGCGTCTACAGAACTATGACAAAATGATGAGTCAAGACCAGAAGCAAGTAGATGAAAAAGTAGAAATCTACATCCCTAATGGACCACGTCTTGGTACGAATGTAATTGAGGCATCGGGAGTGAGTAAAGCCTTTGGTGATAAATTACTGTATGAAGATTTAAACTTCAATTTACCACAAGCTGGTATCGTAGGGGTGATAGGACCTAACGGAGCTGGTAAGACTACTATCTTTAAAATGATCATGGGTGAGGAAGCTCCAGATAAAGGAAACTTTACGGTAGGAGAGACTGCTCAAATTGCATATGTAGATCAGAGTCACAGTAATATAGATCCTGATAAAACCATCTGGCAAAACTTCTCAGACGAGCAAGAGCTTGTCATGATGGGAGGGAAGGAAGTAAATTCTAGAGCGTATTTAAGTAGATTTAACTTCTCAGGAAGTGAGCAAAATAAGAAAGTAGCAACACTTTCTGGAGGTGAGCGTAACCGCTTACACCTTGCGATGACACTAAGAGAAGAAGGAAACGTACTGTTACTGGATGAGCCTACAAACGACCTTGATGTAAACACATTGAGAGCGCTTGAAGAAGGACTAGAGAACTTTGCAGGTTGTGCCGTAGTAATTAGTCACGACCGATGGTTCTTAGATCGTATCTGTACACACATTCTTGCTTTTGAGGGAGATAGCCAAGTGTATTTCTTTGAAGGGGGATTCTCTGAATATGAAGAGAATAAGAAAAAGAGATTAGGTGGAGATCTAATGCCTAAGCGTATCAAGTATAAAAAACTAGTGAGATCATAAGTACTCACAGTTAGCAACAAAAAAGCCCAATACTCAAATGAGTATTGGGCTTTTTTATTTTAATTAGGTGGTTACTTTAGGTTCTTATAGAAAGAAGAAAAATAACGCACATAATGAGAGAACGATTACTGAAACAATGAGAATAGGTTTGTTTTTTATTTCTACTTGCATCTTGGGATAATGTTAGTTATAAAATATAGATGCAAATCTATGTAAAAGGTTGCGTTTGAGAATATTAATTTTCTGTAAGAGTAATCTTAACTAAACGTTTCTTGTAGCAGCTTATTGTGATTTTTAACATCCGGCTTTCGCGAAAGCATAAAAAACACATCTCATTAATAAACGTTGCGCTAGCAATTAATCAATGAGACTCCCAAAAAAGATTGCGTTTAAGAATAGCTTATTTGTTCCATACCAGCTTCCTCTAAAGTTAGGATTATCTGCAAACATCACTATGCGTCCTCGTCCTTTAGGGGAGACCACAATAGATGCGCTCTTTTTCATAAAATCATTGAGGTTTTTGTCAGAAATATAACCATCAATATGCGGCGTTGCCGAATATTGTGCAACAGTGTTATACTCGTTCTTGCTAGGTTGTAACCAGACATTGTTGTTTTTATATACAGGTAGCTTGTCATATCTGTATCCAAAAGCTAGTGGGTGGGTGAGGTCTAGGTCTACTTCAAAAATAGCTCCACCTAAGCGCTCTTTCCCGCGATTAGGTCTTTGATTTACATAGGGCTCTCGCTCGATAGTTTTTGTAGAATCTTTTTTAGCTTCTTTAGTGAGTTTTCCTGTAGCTATTTTTGATTTGATAGCCCAGCTGCTAGCTGTTCCAGAAGTAATCAATGTGTTTCCTTGTGAAACCCATGAGGTTAGATTTTCTTGAAATCGCTTTGATAAATCCCCGTAGCTTCCAGAAACCATTACTACTGTGTTGTACTTACTTAAATCTACTCTGTTAAGGTTATTACTCATCACTTTTGTAATAGGCATGTGGACACGTGTATCAAGTAAATGCCATATCTCACCAGCTTCGTACGAGCTTGTCCCATCTCCTATAATCATAAGCGCTTTAGGAGTATCCACTTTTTGAAAATTCTGACTACCTAAGTCAATTCCTTTAATGCTAAAGCCAGTATTTGCCGCATAGATAGGAACTTGGAATTGCTGTTGTCCTGCTGTTACGATGCGATACACTTCTTCTGAAGTTTTTTCTTGACGACTTACAGGCAGCATTAGTGTTCCGTAGTTGAAGTCATGATTACCGCTTGTTGTTTCTGCAGTAAAAGGTTTGAACGCCGTCGCCACCGTAAGACCTTCGCGCTGTAAATAGGCAAGTAAAGCAGACGCATTATAATCATCATAATCGATGAGGTATGCATATTCAGTTTTGTTTACAGCTTGAACTTGAGTGAGATTATCTGTAGACGTAACTTCGCTACCTAAGTTCGGTGTGCTTGTTAATCCCTTGTAACGCATATTATAGAAGTTACCCACAGACCATGCACTTGCGTCATAATAAACACTGTCTCTATAAGTTTTATAGGTTTCAAAGAAGGACTGCACCATTCTTTTTTGTGCTTGTTGTGTAGGCACTACATATCGTCCATCGCCTTTATCATACAACTTAATGCGATGCTTGAGAAGTTTGTCTATAAAAGCTTTAGTTCTGTTTGCGTCATAGGGATCTCCAAATTCATAAGCGGCTGCTTGATCTGTTTTTGCTTTCGCGAAAGCGGACTTGAAAAAATCTTGCTGGTATTTGCGCAAAGTCCCTTTATTCTCTACTGCGGCCTTTACAGTAGCCATCCCAGAGGTGTACTGATTTCTAATGGTAAAAGGAAAACTTATAGTTCCAAAATCTGTGTCTTGAAGATGCCCGCGACTACTTGCTTGTTCAAAAAGAAGTGCCAGTGCTCCCTGAAGATCCGGATATGACGATCCATAACCAGGGTAGGTGCCGTCAAAAGATTCCTTTGTAAAATAAAAACTACCTATCTCATCAAGCGCACTTGAAAAGTAAGGAGCAAAAAGGTTGTTGAGGTCTTCATAGTTTTCCTTAGGCATAATAGGATCCATACTCCCAATAGGTAACATAGGCTCAAAAAAGTGACTGCTGTTTGTTCCCATCTCGTGGAAATCTGTAACTACATTTGGATACCACTCGTGATACCAATCTAGTTTACCACGGCTTTCTGGATTTACCGCAAGTAGCCAGTCACGGTTTAAGTCAAACCAGTAGTGGTTAGTACGTCCTCGGGGCCACATCTCGGTATGCTCTGCGTCTATATTATCAGAAACCAGCGGAGTGCCTTTATAGCTATTTGCCCACTGTGTATGGCGATCACGACCATCTGGATTTATGGTAGGATCTATAAATATGATACTGTTATTTCTATATTTTTCGATTTCTGGATGCTGTGATGCAACGAGCGTGTATGCGGTAAGTAACGCCGCTTCAGAGCTGGATGGCTCATTACCATGCACATTATAACCTAGCTGTATAAAAACGGGAATATCATCATAATTAGTCGCACGTTGCTTGGTATCTACAAAGGCGAGGTGTTGCTTTTTTAGGGCAGGTAAGTTCTCTTGATTTTTGATGTTTGAGATGGTAAGCATCACAAGTTTGCGGTTTTCGTGTGTTCTTCCGTACTCGCTTATGGTTACTCTAGGTGATAATTCGGCTAGTTTTTCAAAATAGGAGACTATCTGATCGTGACGCGTGTGTTGCTCACCTATTTCATAACCAAGATATTGTGCCGGAGACGGGATTGCAGCGTCAAAAGGTGCGTACTTTCCTGTAAAGTACTCTTGTGCGTGTAGTTGAGGTGATAACGCTTTCGCGAAAGCGAATACTAAAACACTTACAACTAGAATTTTGTATTTCATTTGGATTGATTTAATTCCTTAAAAATACAGAAATAAATTTTGCACAATCGGTGCCTGAAAAATATTGTTTTTGTGCTACCTTTATTTGTGCACGGTTTTTGATACCTGCTAGACTCATCAAAAAAACGCTATGCGGTACTTTTACATATTCTTGTTTATTTCATCACTTGCAGTTGCACAATCAACACCTATAAAAGGGGTAGTTATCCCACAGGTAACTTTTGATAATGAATCAAATGATTATTCTTTGTTTTTGCCAGCAAATTATACGGATACAGCTACGTATCCTGTAGTTGTGATTTATGATGAACTAGGGCGAGGAGCTAGTGCGGTACAGCAGTTTTCTATAGGTGCAGGATTAACTGAGAGTATTGTGGCTAGTCCTAACTACAGGTTAAATGATACCCTTTCTGTAGCTATTGATCAAAGTAAAGAATTTATAGAAAAGCTATCTCAAACGTATGCTGTTAATAAGGATAAAATTATCTTATCTGGATATGGGAGGGATGGTCTTATTGTTACATCACAAGCACAAGCGGATACATCTATTTATGGAGTCATCGCAATAGGAAATGCATTTTTAGATAAAAAAAGTCTTCGTAGTAATGAGAATCTCAAAATAGCATTGCTATCTCCGGATGAAGGTAGTCAGTATTACAAGTTGAGGTCTTACAGCCGTAATTATGGACTGAGAAAGAATCTCGTAAGTTATCACACTTATGATGGTATAGTCTGGCCTAGTGCAGGCTACATCGCAGAAGCGCTGACTGCTATTTTCATAGATGAAACTACGAGTGATGAGAAACTTCAATCATATTATAATAGTGATCTTGCCTTCGGTAAAACAATGTACCGAAAGCAAGAAGGTCTAGATGCTTATGATTTTGTATCCACGCTTAAAGACAAATATAAAAAGCGCCTTGACATCGACGAGCAAAAAGAGCTTTTGGATAACATCAAGCGACTTAAGAATTATAGATCAGATCGCGATATATATGCTATGTTCAGCTACGGAGAAGATCTCATGGCAGAGGAGTTTCAATATAATATCCGTGAGGATATGAGTAATAGCTACTTTAATAATCTAGGATGGTGGAGTTACCAGATGGACGAACTTGATATACAAATAGACAGTACAGATAATGCAATGATAAAACGCAAGTCGGCTATGCGTTTAAAGAGATTTGTACAATCTGAGGTTGAATTACAGTATAAAATTTTACAGCGTAAGGATACTAAGATTGAACAATTGTTATTTGCAAACGTATTGAGATCACTTGTAAATCCGAATAATCAGGATGCATTTATTCAATCAATATCCTTAAGTGCAAGGGAAGGTGACGTGAATGCTACATGGTTTTATCTCGAAGAACTTCTCAAAACTGGATATACAGATTATGAGGCGTTGTATAAAATTCCATACACAACCGCAGCTCGCATAAGTAAAGAGTGGAACGAAATTATAAAAGCTTACTTAGGAAAGTCTAAGTACTACTAGCGTTTTGAGCTTCTCTTAGAGCGGTTATGATTGATGGAGCATTGCTAGTGCTTACAAAAAACTCATTCATTTTATTTTTGGTTTTAATATGGAGATTGCCTCCAGTATGAGTGTTATATAATGTTCCTTCAGGAGTGAACCTAATACCTATTCCCCAGTACCAAGGTATCTTTACACCCCTTGCTGTGGTGATATCTAGGTCATTAATAGCGATCTCTTTATAAAGTAGCCCTACCCCAAAACTAGCAATAGCATACTGACTTGTAATGATGATTTCTAGCTTGTAAAATAATATGAGAATTATAAGAAAAAGAAAACAACAAGCAATTAGCGAATAGGAAACGGTATCATTATCAATCCATTGCTCGATGATGAAAAAGGTCATAAGAGCAATAGATATTGCGCATATAATCGCAATTAGATAAAATGGCTGCGTCTCTTTGTAACGTATTTTTCTCATGATTGATAATGCTCGTTATTTGTAATATTGAAAATTACTAATTTTAAAACTTCAACCATAATATGGTTAGCTAGTGGTAGTATTCTATATTAATAATTGATTGTCAGCGTTGTGACATACATTTTGTCACTTATTGTATTTGGCTCGGTTATTGGCTGTTCATTACTATGTTGACAACTAAGTCTTAGTTTTTCAACAGTACTCATAAGTATTATTACATTTATATAAAGTGTAATTCAAAAATGTCGTTTATGGATTTTGGACAAGAAGGAAATAGTATATCGCTTACGCGCTTTGAGTCTATGTTAAAGACTAATGATGTGATATTCTTTGATGCTGAGGAGTTTGAGGATATTGCAAATCATTATATTGAAAGTGGTAAGATTGCGCTTGCGCGAAAAGCTGTCAAGTTAGGTCTAGACCAGCATCCTACGTCTTCAAATTTGAGACTCTTTAAAGCCGAACTCTTTATTTTTGAAAATAAATTTGATAAAGCAGATGCTATTCTTACAGAGCTGCACTTGCTAGACCCTCACAACGAAGAAGTTTATATTCAAAAAGCAAATATTTACAGTAAGCAGGATGACCATGAGAAGGCAATCCATCTTCTTGAACAAGCAATAGATCTTACAGACGACCCCGCAGATGTATACTCTCTCATAGGGATGGAATATTTATTTCTAGAAGACTTCCAGAATGCCAAGCTTAATTTTATGAAGTGCCTTGAGGTAGATGATCAAGATTACAGCGCGTTATATAATGTGATTTATTGTTTTGATTTTCTAGAAGAGCACGAAGGAGCGATAGATTATCTAAATATGTTTTTAGATAATAATCCATATTGTGAAGTAGCGTGGCATCAAATAGGGAAGCAATACTTTGGACTTAAAAATTATGAGAAGGCATTATCATCTTATGAATTTGCAATCATCAGTGATGATCGTTTTGTAGGTGCTTATCTTGAAAAAGGAAAAGTACTAGAAAAGCTAGGGCGTTATAATGAAGCGCTCGAAAATTATCAAATCACCCTAGAACTAGAAGACCCTACATCATTTGCGTTACTCCGTATGGGCAAATGTTATGATAAGCTAGGAAGCGATGAGCTTGCGATAAAGCACTTTGAACGTTGTGTACATGAAGATCCATTACTAGATAATGGATGGATGGCAATTACAGACTTTTATCAAAAGAGACTAGATTATCAAAAGGCATTGTTTTTTATAAATAAGGCAATAAATATTGATAGCGATAATGTGTTGTACTGGAAACGCTATGCTACCATAAATCATAAACTTAAGTTTCTTGAAGCGGCAGAAGAAGGATATCGTCGCACCTTAGAACTTGGTAACTACGAGCTTGAGACATGGTTACAGAGAAGTGATATTCTTGTGCAACTAGGAGAGCCAGACGCCTCCATTACAAATCTCACCCAAGCAATGGAGTTTTATCCAGAAAGTGCAGAGATTGCTTTTAGACTTGCAGGTCTTAACTATAGTAATGGTAATGATATCCAAGGACGTTATTTTTTAATTAACGGTTTAAAGATAGAACCGGAATTCTCTATTATCTTAGGCGAACTATTCCCTTATGCTGCAAGTAAAAAAGAAGTGCTTGAACTAGTACAGCAGTACTTAGGTTAATACTATTCTAAAATCTTGATTAAATGTAGGTGCTTATTGTGAAAGCTAGTATTTTAGCTTGACTCGAAAAACGAACCCTATGCCGAAACCATCAGCTTCCTATTTATTTGTAATATTAAAAGGTATGGCCATGGGAGCGGCAGATGTTGTTCCAGGAGTATCTGGAGGAACTATCGCATTTATATCTGGAATCTATCAAGAACTTATTGAAACGATTGATAAGTTAGATTTTGGTGTTCTTAAAGTGTGGAAGAAAGAAGGAATCAAAGCAGCTATCGAGCAGTATAATCTTAAATTTCTAGGAAGCCTTTTTCTTGGTGTTGCCATCAGTATCTTATCACTAGCACGCGTTTTTAAATATTTACTAGAAGTGTACCCTATAATGGTATGGTCATTCTTTTTTGGCTTAGTACTCGCTAGTATTTTATACATAGGTAAACAAATCACGAAGTGGAATCCCATAGTAATTATAGCACTAATTCTAGGAGTAGCTGTAGCTTACTTCATAACCATTGCCGCACCATCTGAAGCGCCAAACGTATGGTGGTTTTATTTCCTTTCTGGCTGTATTGCTATTATAGCAATGATACTTCCTGGAGTTTCTGGTTCATTTATATTAGTGCTGTTAGGTTCGTATGGAATGGTGCTAGGAACCATTACAGATGCTCAAGATGCTTTGTTAGCAAAGGATTGGGCACTACTTCGAGCTGCAATATTTAAAATTTTTCTTTTTGGAATGGGCTGTATTGTTGGCCTCAAATTATTTTCAAAAGTGCTCAAATGGATGTTTGAACACAAAAAGCAAATCACCCTAGCTGTACTCACTGGCTTTATGATTGGTTCGCTCAATAAAATATGGCCTTGGAAGGAAGTGCTATCTACTCGAATAGATAGACACGGAGAAGAGGTTCCTGTAGAGGCTGTAAGTATTTTACCATCTTCTTTTGATGGTAATCCTCAGGTGCTGTATGCGGTTGTATTTGCCGTAATTGGATTTGCACTAATCTTACTACTAGAAAGAGCTGCGGTTAAAAAAAATGTATATGCAGACTGAGACTAGATCACTTTCTGATAAAGTCTGGTTAGTCCTTAAAGGGCTGGCTATGGGTGCCGCAAATAAGGTGCCTGGAGTTTCTGGAGGTGTAGTCGCATATGTAGCAGGTTTTTATGAAGAGTTTATTTACTCACTTCAAAAAGTTAATGGTAAAGCATTAAAATTGCTTTTTAGTGGTAGGTTCAATAGTTTCTGGAGGTATATAAATGGGAAGTTCTTAGGACTGCTCATACTAGGTATGCTCATTAGCTATTTTAGCGTATCGCTATTATTAGATATCGCCATTCGCAACTATCCTTTACTCGTTTGGAGTGCTTTTTTTGGGATGATTATAGGTTCTATTTACTACATCGCAAAGGATTTTGAAGAGTGGACTAGGCGTAATATTGTGATGCTCATCTCTGGGATTATATTTGGTGTGGCTATAAGTCTTATGGAACCAGCTCAAGAAAATGACAACCTCATTTTTGTATTTATTTGTGGGATTATTGGCGTTTCTGGTATGACATTGCCAGGACTATCAGGCTCATTTATTCTTATACTTCTAGGTAATTATGTGCTGCTTCTTGTAGATGCCGTAAATGCGCTATTTGTGACGATGACTAGCGTTTTTGGAGGTGATTTTTCATTCATTGATGATCCAGAGCACATGCGCTTACTTACGGTACTTATCGTTTTTTCGCTAGGCTCACTTACCGGTTTAGTAACTTTATCTCACTTTTTAAGTTACTTGCTTAAGAAATTTAGATGGGCGACTAATGCTGCGATTCTAGGCTTTATCATAGGCTCTCTTGGCGTTGTTTGGCCCTGGAAACTAGAAGTTTTTAAAAGAAATGAAATAGGAGAGATAGCGATAGATAGAAACGGCAGCCCCATATTAGATAATTACGATCGCTACATGCCTACAGATATTAATATGGAAAATGTGCTCGCGGTATTTTTTATTCTCACCGGTATTTTTATGGTCGTGGCATTAGGTAAATATGGAACAAGAACAAGAGCTCGTGGATAAATACGGACTAATAGGAAAAGATATAGGATACTCATTTTCTAGAGGGTATTTTAAAAATAAGTTTGATAAGCTCGAGATAGCGGCAACATATGTGAATTTTGATGTTCCTGAGAAAGAGGCTTTAAAAGATCTTTTTTCTCCCGCTTACGCGAAAGGATATAATGTAACCATCCCATACAAACAGGATGTAATACCACTGGTGGATAATCTTAATGTAGATGCCGAAGCTATTGGAGCTGTAAACACCATAAAAGTTGAAAGCGACGGAACGTTAACTGGCTACAATACTGACTTTATCGGTTTTAGAGATACGTTATTAGAGCACTTTGGAGACTCTCTTTTTGTAGATTTTGGCACGCCGAGCTTTAAAAGTAGAGATTTAAAATGCCTTATTTTAGGAACAGGAGGAGCATCAAAGGCAGTACACTATGCAATGAAACAGCTAGGTGTTAAATGTGTTTTTGTTTCGCGAAAGCGTAAAGATTCAACAATAACCTACGAAGATTTAGATAGAGAACTCATCGAGAGCCAGACCTTTATAGTGAATACAACTCCGCTAGGCACCTATCCGGATGTAGAGGAATCCCCAGATATTCCATATTTATTTTTAAATGAAACACATGTGGCGTTTGACTTGATTTATAATCCGGCAGAGTCTTCTTTTTTACGATATGCAGGCGAGCAAGGAGCGACCATAATTAATGGTTTGCGCATGCTAGAATTGCAAGCAGAGGCCTCATGGTCAATATGGAACAGCTAGAAAGCTGCATTATGCCCATATGTGCCCGCTAAATAGTATATTTACCTATATTCAAATAGAACCCTAACATTGAAAGAAATGTCTGAAGAGAAGAAACCCCAAGATCCAAGTATAGAAGAGCATCTAGAAGAAACGGCTCCTGCCGCAGATCGCACGATGAATGCAGAAATAGAAGCGCTCGCTGCCGAGGCTAACGATACTGAGCTATCTACAGAGGAAGTAAGTGAAAACGCTGCTGCCACAACAGAAGCAGCACCTGCAGAAACTACAGCAGTTACTGAGGAAGCGCCTGTAGAAAAAAAGGAAGTACCAAAAAAAGATTATACCGTTCTTTCAAAAGAGGAGTTAATTGCAGAGCTGCAATTACTCATCAAAAATGAAAGAGTTACAGATATAAAAGATCAAGTAGAAGAAATTAATACCTTGATCAATGCTCAGTTTGACGCAGCGCAAGAGGAGGCTAAACAAGCATTTCTTGCCGAAGGTGGAAATATCATTGATTTTAGATTTTTCTCTCCGCTTAAAAAGGAGTTTAATGAGGTTTATTACGAGTACCGTAATAAGCGTCAGGAATTTTATGAGCGCAAACGTAAAGATCAAAATGCAAACCTTAGAGAACGTCAGGACTTAATAGAAGAGGTAAAAGCATTACGCAATGAACTAGGAGGTGCAGAGAGTGTAAACACTACGTTCAATAAATTTAAGGATATCCAAGAACGCTGGAATAATGCAGGTAACATCCCAAGAGATCGTTACAATCTGGTATGGAACGATTACTACTTCCATATTGATGCATTTTATGAGTTGTTGCACTTAAACCGTGATTTCCGCGATAAGCACTTTAAAGAAAATCTTGATAAGAAATTACTTCTTATAGAAAGAGCAGAAGAGCTAGGAGCAGAGCCTAATATTAATAAAGCCTTTAAAGAATTACAATTACTACACCGCATGTGGAAAGAGGAGATAGGTCCTGTTGCACGTGAGTATAGTGATGAGATCTGGGACAAATTTAGCGCGGCAACAAAGAAAATTCATGATGCACGTGATGAGAAACAGAAGGAAGTAGAGGCTGTATGGGTTCAAAATCTTGAACAGAAAAATGAAATCATTGCAAAAATAAAAGAGGTAGCTCAAGATGATATCAAGGCGCACAAAACGGTGCAAGATAAAATCAAAAAAGTAGAAGCCTTACGTGATGAATTCTTTAAGGCTGGTAAAGTCCCTAAAGAGAATAACGAGGAGACATGGGCTTCTTTTAAAGAAGCGACAAAATTATTCAACCACAAGAAGAATGATTTTTACAAATCTCAAAAGAAAGAGCAATACGATAACCTTGCAAAGAAACAAGCACTTGTAAAAATAGCACAAGAGCACAAGGATAGTGATGACATTCCTGGAACATTAGATGTGATGAAACGCATCCAAGCAGACTGGAAAAAAGTAGGTCACGTACCACGTAAGGATAGCGATAAGATCTGGAAAGAATTTAAAGAAGCGTGTAATCACTTCTTTGATCGCATGAAGGATTCTAAGAAGCAAGCAAATGCTGGTGAGCAAGAAAACCTAGAAAAGAAGCAAGCTTTAATGAAGACTATTAAGGAGGCAAAGATGACAGGTGATCGCACCGCAGATCTTGCAGCTATAAAAGATTTTATAGAAGATTGGAAAGCTATAGGTCGCGTTCCTTATGCAAAGAAGAATATAGATCAAGACTTTAATAAGGTTCTTGATGGTCTTTTCAAACAACTGGATATAGATAAGAAAGAAGCAGAGCTTATCAAGTATGAAAACCGTATGAGTATTATGGTTGACGATGAAGCAGCTATTGAGAGAGAGCGTTTCTTTATCCGTAAGAAGATTGATGAGGTAAAAGCAGAGATTAATCAGCTAGAGAATAACCTAGGCTTTTTCCAGCACGTGGCAGATGACAACCCTATGGTAGCAGAGGTTCATAAGAACATTGCACGTCATAAGGAAGATTTAAATATGTGGAAATCTAAGTTACGTAAACTCAGAATGGCAATTACAGAAAGCCAGAAAGTAGAGGAGGAAGAAACCGCTACGACTGAGGATACAGAAGATACATCAGATTCATAATTGTAACATTTTGTGTATAGTGTCGTCTTTATAGTATCAATCAATCTTTAAAAATCGACATTATGAAAACTCAAGTACACACAACACAGTTACAAAATCCAAGGCAAGGAAGAAATTTAATTTTAGGAGTATACGTGATATTCTCCACATTCTTAATAGCTTCCTATACGCTAGTACAGTATTTCTCTATGTAGAGAAAATGAAAAAAAACACAACGCAAGTTGTGTTTTTTTTTTTTTTTGCGCACAACTCAACGTCTTGCCATACCTATAAATCACAAAATCCGCTCCCAATTATGGAAGCGGATTTTGCTTTTTCATAGCAGATTTTATCTATGCTACTTAAACTAAGTATCAAGACACTATATATGTCGGTTGTTTATAAGAGACCTTACAAAAATGTATCTTTGAGTATAAAATAAATTATTATGATGCGCATTCTATTATTTCTCTTTGTGGTTACTGCAACAACCTTAAGCTGTGATGGTCAGAAAAAGAAGGAATCACCTTCTAACACGATTATAACAAACTATTACTTTATTCGTCACGCAGAAAAAGATTTGAGTGATCCTAGTAATCGTAATCCAGACCTGACAATAGAAGGAGAAGAAAGAGCAGAGCGATGGAAGGCTTATTTTTCAGATAAGGATATCGATGCTGTGTACTCAACAGACTATATACGTACAATGCGCACTGCAGAACCTACTGCTGTGGCAAATAATGTTGAGATACAATCCTATAATCCTTCGGAGCTATTTTCAGAAGATTTTAAAGTTGATACTGCAGGTAAAAATATTGTAGTGGTAGGGCATAGCAATACCACTCCTAATTTTGCAAATGCTGCATTAGGTGAGAACTCTTTTAAAGATATTGATGAGTCTGAATACTTTCATCTCTATCATGTACAACTGATTGTTAATGATGAAACGGGAGAGGTGATTGATAAAAAATATAATGCTGTTGTTGTAGACTAGCAGTTATCAGGACAGATAGTTACAGTGATATTCTCAAGCTCAATCTTACTTAAAAGATTGAGTTTGTTGTTTTCAAAGAGATTATCAAGCGTGGTAAGCGCAGGAAATTGCTCTTCTGGTTTGTAATTGCGATAATCTACAAAGCGTATTCCTTCTATGATACGTTCATTGTAAGCTTCTCTAAAACGCGTGCCACCTTCAGAAGTTTGATAATTATAAGCAAGATAGTTTACGTTGTAATTCTCTTTGTGAATCCAATACATGTACTCATCTTGAAAATCTTCACCACCACCTTCTTGTGCAAATGCTACTTTAATACGGTAATAAGACTCGCCTTTTACGGTAACTTCATCCACAAGATTTTTTCTTACTGCTGGATCATTTAACCCATATGGAAGTACAGAAAAGTAATGAACAGAGTTAACGCTATTTGCATAACGATTTTTCATACTATCTGCTACTGGGATAGGTGCGCTTTCGCGAAAGCGTACAAATTCTCCATTATCTTTTATAACGTCTTGTTGTACTTGGCATTCAGCATCCGTACAACGTTCTAAGGTGCGTAAACCTTCATTGCGAGTGGCTCTATAGTAGAAATCTCTAAACTTGAAATGAATACTAGCATGTCCAATTTGAGATCCACCAGAAGCTGCTATGGCCTTATCTACAATCTCTTGTGCAGTAGGTGTTTTTTGAGAACAACTTGTGATAATGAATAATAGGATAATCGCCGAAAGAAATCGAAACATATAAAGGGTTTTCTGAGTGGTGTGGTCGTTAGCAATAATTACTTCTTACAATGGCTTGTGTTAAGGCTACAAAAATACAATCTCTTTGTTGTTAAAAATAAGACTAGGAGTCAAGAGATGATTTTTTTGATTTGAAGATTAATTTCAGGTTAGATTTCTTTTCAACTTTGTACATTTGTTATAATGTCAAATACGGTTAACATAAAGAATAGAAGGGCGCGCTTTGAGTATGAATTACTCGATAAGCTCGTTGCTGGAATCGTACTTGCGGGTACAGAGATTAAAGCAATACGAGAAGGTAAAGCCTCCATCGCAGAGAGTTTTTGTGAGTTTAATGATCATGGAGAAATGTTTGTGATTAATATGACGGTGCAAGAATATTCTCATGCCACCTATTTTAATCATCAGCCTAAGAATCAACGTAAATTATTACTCAACAAACGCGAACTCAAAAAATGGGAACGTGAGGTAAATAAATCAGGTCTTACTATTGTACCACTACGATTATTTACAAACGAGAAAGGATTTGCAAAGCTTGAAATTGCACTTGCAAAAGGAAAGAAAACTTACGACAAACGAGAAACTATAAAAGATCGCGATAACAAGAAAAACTTAGATCGCATCAAGAAGTCTTTTAATAATTAAAACTCATTTTCTCAGTTTAACATTTTGTTAGGCAACTATTTATAAATTTATAACGTCTTTTATAGAGTACTCTACTCTATGCGTTTAAGATTACTTCTACTTTTATTATTTATCGCCTTCCAAGTTGTTGCACAGTTTCCTATGTCTATGCAAGGACAGGTCACTCTTGAAGATAAAGTTCTAGAGTCTGCTCACGTGACTAATCTCAACTCACAGGGGAGTACCACTACAGATAATAACGGAATATTCTGGCTACAAGTAGATGTGGGTGATGTATTACTTGTATCTCATGTTTCGGCTAAAGAGAAATTTGTTATCATACACAAGCAGCTTGCAAATGAACCTTTGCTGTCTATATCATTAGAAGAACAAAGAAATGAGCTAGATGAAGTAATCATTAAGGAGCAGCCAGATATAACAGTACAAAGCGTAGGTATTGTACAGGAGAACAAAAAATTCCAACTGCAAATGAGCGTAGGTTACATACAGCTGGAGATTTTAAACCTATTCATCTACTTAGTTTATTAGGTGGCAGTCTACAAGTAGACCCTATAATTAATGCCATCACGGGCCGTACTAAAAAGCTCAAACATTATGTGGCGATAGATAAGCAAATCGCCGTCTATGAGAGTCTGTATGAATATCACGCCTATTTTATAAAAGATAGGTTTGATATAGACGATACCGAGGTTAAGCGATTTTTTAACGAGTTGGTGGACCACCCAAACATCACAGCATTACTTAAGAAAGATAATGAAGACCAGATTCGTATATGGCTTTGTGCTCAGTACCTTATCTTTAGTAATTCATAATTTTACTTTCTAATACAATCACATGCGCACATACTTTACATTAGTTATTATACTACTCTTTTCCTTTGTTACAGCTGCACAGATTACAGGTACTGTAGTAAGTAAAGAAGGTGAGGCGCTTCCTTTTGTAAATGTGTTTATAGAAAATACTAACCGAGGTACTACCACAAATGGTGATGGGCAATACGCTCTAGAATTACTGGCAATAGATCAAGGAGAAACATTAAATGTCACCTTTCAGTTTCTAGGCTACGCAACGGTTATAAAGGAAGTGGAGGTAAATTCTAAAGAAATGACAGTTTCTGTTGTAATGGAAGAATCTTCTACATCCCTAGATGAAGTAATCGTGCAAGCTGGTGTAAATCCTGCAGATCGCATTATACAAGGAGCAATAGCCTCAAGAAAAAAGAATTTACAGAAGATAGGAGCGTATACGGCCTCCTTTTACTCTAGAGGGCTGTGGCAGGTAAAAGATGCTCCAGATAAAATTTTAGGTCAAGAAGTAGGTGATCTGGGAGGAGGCTTAGATTCTACACGCACAGGAATTTTTTATCTAAGTGAGACCATTTCAAATATTAAATATCAGCGTCCAGATAATTTTAGTGAGGTGATTGTAGCTAGCAAAGTAAGTGGTGATGATAATGGTTTTAGCTTTAATACTGCGAGCGAAGCAAATTTCTCTTTCTATGAAAATACCTTAAATCTCAATGCGCAGATAATTTCTCCTATCGCCAGCAATGCATTCTCTTACTACAAGTATAATCTTGAAGGAACGTTTTTTGAAAACGACCAACTCATTAATAAAATAACAGTTGCACCACGCAGAGAAAACGACCGCGTATTTACTGGAACTATCTATATTGTAGAAGACTCATGGCAACTTTATGGAGTCGATTTGCAAACAGATGGAAGTGCGATTCAATTTCCATTTATAGAAAATCTCAACTTTAAGCAGAATTTCAAATATGAGGAATCTCTTAGTCAGTGGGTGAAAATCTCACAAGTCATAGACTTTAGCTTTGGTTTTTTAGGACTTAAAGGTGATGGTAGATTTACAGCAGCTTATTCTGATTATGAGTTTGCTCCTCAGTTTACGAAAGACTCTTTTTCGGCAGAGATTTTGTCTTTTGCAGATGAGGCAAATAAAAAAGATAGTGTGTTCTGGGAGCGCAGTCGTCCCGTGCCTTTAACGTCACTTGAAATAAATGATTATGTAAAGAAAGATAGCATACAGGTTATAAGAAAATCAAAGAAGTATCTAGATTCTATAGATGATCGAGGCAATCGATTTAAGATTACTTCACCCATCTTTGGATATTCTTATACAGATACTTATAATAAATGGCGATTTGGAATCACGCCACCTATCCAGAATATTCAGTTTAATACCGTTCAAGGTTGGAACGGAACCATGCAGGCAACTTATTCTAGTTGGAGTGATGAAGATTATAGTAAATCTCTTTCCGCTTTCGCGAAAGCGAACTATGGATTTTCAGAAGATCGTTTGCGTTATACATTAGGATTTACTAGGCGTTTTAATCGTACTAATAGAGCCACTATAAGCGCTACGGGAGGAGTTGATATTTTACAAGTAAACAATGCAGACCCTATACGCCCTATTATAAATTCATACCTCACATTAACCCAAGAAGAGAACTTTGCAAAGTATTACGAGAAGGAATTTGCACAACTATACTATGGACAAGAAATAGTGAATGGCTTGCGGGCAAACGCCATTATTGCTTACGAGCAGCGTAATCCTGTTTTCAACACTACAGATCAAACATTCTTCCCGAAAGATGATCGTGAGTATACTAGTAATAATCCGCTCAATTCTTTTGATACTGAGAACGGAGCTTTTGAAGCGCACTCCATCGGGAAGTTGCTTCTAAGTGCAACGGCAAATTTTGGTCAGAAATACTACAGCTATCCTAGTGGGAAATTTAATGTTACCTCAGAAAAATATCCATCACTTACCTTAGTGTATGAAAAAGGATTTGGAGCTTCTATAGCAGATTATAACTTTGACCAATTTCGTATTGTCGCTCAGCAGGAGTTTAATGTGAGTAATAAGGGTAGAATGTCTTATGATGTGCGCACTGGGACCTTTTTAGGCACCGCAAAAGGTGTGAGCTTTATAGATAGACAGCATTTTAATGGTAATCGCTCGCTCTTTTTTGAGCCATCACGCCTCAATCGATTTAATGTCTTACCTTATTATGAACGTAGTACAAACCAAGGGTATGTAGAAGGACATGTTGAGCATAATTTTAGAGGTTGGGTACTAGGAAAGATACCGCTAGTAAATAAACTTAATTTTAATCTTATTGCGGGTGCACACGTGCTTAGCACAAATGAAAGCTCGTTTTATAGAGAATTTACCGTAGGAATAGGAAATGTAGGTTGGGGTAAATTTAGGCTATTGCGTTTTGACTATGTATATGGACAAGGAGCACTAGGAGGGAGTGATGGTGCGTTTTTAATAGGGTTGAGTTTGTAACAAGTTACTCAGGAAACACAACACTTTCATACGCCCCAAAGTCTGAATTACTCGTGCGGCTCGTGCCTATAATATCTATCGGAAATTGGTTTGATGCACTTTGAAGTCCGAGACCATTGCTTGCGGTGTTTTCTCCTACTTGAAGCATGTTTTCTGTAGGCTCAAAGAAATCTGGATCTCCACCTCTTATAATGTCTTGATAGAAACTTACGTTTGTAAAATCAAATAGCGGATTTTCATTAAAATCTCCAAAATCATCATCAAAACGAATCTGAGTATTGGTAAACTTGAAGTTAAACGGAGCGCCGTCATCTTTATTAAAACCTAGCTCCTCATCCTGATTACCGTATATAATACAATTTGTAAAATTAGCTTGAGCAAGTTCGCCTACTAAAAGAGTGTCCCCACTTAGTAGGGTATTGTCTATAAATACTGCGGGCGTATTTCTAAAACTTTGCGTCCAGTAATTCGCAAAAGTGCTATGTGTGAAGTTGTAACTACCGCCTAGTTGTATAAGCATAGCAAATTGGCCACAGTTATTAATCACAGTATTAGAAGTCTCCACAGCCGAAAATCTATTGAGTAACCCCACAGCAGATGCATTGTAGATCTGAGTGTTACTAAGTGTTAAACCTGGAGTAGCTGAGTTGTTAGCACTAGATTCATTAAGAATTCCTACCGTGGCATTTTTAATAGTCGCATGATTAATGCTGTTATTTATACTACCATCTGTAAGTAATATAGTTCCCCATTGACCTGGAACATTAGAAAAAACAGTCTCAAGTCTATCGCTCTCAAAAATCACTTCATTTTCAAGAAGTACGCTATCTGTGCTTAATAATCCATTTACTTGTAGCGATGCATTATCTGCAATGAGTAATCCACTATCTGAGTGAAAGTGTATGCGTGCGCCAGCTTCTATGTTGAGCGTTTTAGCGTCAATTCCGCTAGGATCTCCTACAGCCATATATCCATAAATCACATAAGGCTTATCATTTGTAAAAGTAAGCTCATCATCCATGAGATAGCGTCCTTCTAGCGAAGTTTCTACATTATTTACGGTAAGTGTTTCTACTATTCCAGTAGCTCCATCACGTTCTGGAAAAAGAAATATAGCATCTTTAACCAAGGTTACAAGATCTACTTGCTGCGTTGTTCCTGTGCTATTAAACTCTATAATATCTGTATATAAAAACTCATTAGAACCATCGCCTACGCTATTTATATCAAGAGTAGTTTCTACAAAAACAAAGATGCTATCATTTGCAAGAATCTCTACATTTTCAAAAGTTCTACCAGGCACTCCATCTACGTTGAGTCTATAATTTGAAGATTCACCTAGTCCTAAACGCACACTAGGAATTGAAATATCCTCGTCACTGCGGTTATATACTTTAAGATTATAGGTGCTCGAGCCTATGTTTGTAAAAACAGTATCTAAAAAAATAGTATCTCTAGAGAACTCAAGATTACCCGTGCTTGCTGTCGTTTCAAAATCATTACGACAAGAGCTAAAGGTTATAATTCCAGCAAGGACGATGAGTAGGTATATACTGCGCATGTAATTGTAGTTTGTAACAAATATAACGCATTAAGTGTAGTGTTTTTAGTGTCCTTTTTCTTTCTTGAGACGCCTTTTTTCTCTTCTCTCTTCTTTCTTAATTTGTTTGTAATCGAGTATGAGAACTTCTCCTAAAAGCATGTTTTGATCCTCATCTTTAAAATTCACATTTATTTCAAGTTGTGAGCCTACGAGTATTGTACGTGGTTCGTAACCTAAGAAGCTATACTTAATCGTTTCTCCAGGATACACTTTGAGACTATAATTTCCTTCAAAATCTGTTTGATAAGCTCTTGAAGTTCCATGAACGGTTATGTTCACTCCAGGAAGCGGGTCAGTCATGTCGGTCACTTTACCTGTTATTGTTATTAGTTTTTGAGGAGTTTTATGCTTTCGCGAAAGCGAACCAATTCCTAAACTATCATACGCATTAATAGGTAATTCAACGGGTGCAATATCACCCATAATTATAGTCTCAGTTGTGGTCTGTCCAGATGACTCTGCAACCGAAAGCATTGCCATAGGTACTAGTAGTGCCGCTGCCGCTTGAGTAAAGCTCCTACCTTTATCACGCGTTGCATAGATGGGAGTATCCAACTGGTCTTTTCTAAAACGACCACAAATCGAATCTCCACTCACTATATGATTCCGTAATTGTGTTGTAGTGTGTGCTGTAAAATCAATGACCTCTTTACTACAAACAGCACAGTGTTTTCCTTGCTCTGTAGGAGTCATTGAAGTCCAGTCTTCATGACATGGCTTTGGGATTGTAATGGCGATAGGCTTTTTCATAATGTCTTGATTAACTGATGTAAATCTAGTTAATCAAGCATCTTGCCAATAGTCATAATGAGTGAACTGCCTTTGTGAATGAGGGAACGGACTATTTTTCTACAATCTCTATTTCAAATAAGGTGTTCCAGTGCTTTCCAGTCACAAAAAGACGACCTTCATTTGCTTTATAAGCGATTCCATTAAGAACTTCGTTTGCTGGATCTAAGCCTGATTGTACTTCCTTCTTAAGCTCTCGTAAATCGATCAGACCTTCTATAGCACCAGATTTAGGATTAATAATTGAAATTAAATCTACTTGATAATTATTTGCGTAAATTTTGCCATTTACCCACTCAAGTTCATTAAGTCTACTCGTAACTTTAGAATTGTCTGTAGGCTCAATATATGATTGCTCAGAAAGGTTAGCAGGGTCTAGCGTCCAGATTTTACTAGTTCCGTCAGACTTGTAAATAACCGTACCATCATTTGTAAGTCCCCAGCCTTCTTTACTTTGATTGTAAGCAAATGTTCCAGTCTTCTCAAAGGTATCTTTGTTGTAAATAAAGCCTGTATTTTTCTGCCATGTGAGTTGGTAGATATTGTCTCCTATGATCGTCATGCCTTCTGCAAAATAAGAGTTGTCTAGCTTTACTTCTTTGAGAACTGCGCCAGTCTTGTAGTCAAGTTTTCGCAGTGTAGACTCGCCATAGCTTCCATTACTTTCATAAAGAGTATCTCCTACAAATTCTAATCCTTGTGTGTAAGCATCTGTTTGGTGTGGATATCTATTTATGATTTTATAACCATATACTTTAGGAGCTTTAGTGTGCAGTATATTTATTTTTTGAGTAGCAGTTGTAGTTCCATTTTGAGTAGAGATGGTTGCGGTTAAAGTTCTGCCGCCTAATTTTGGCGAAGTAAGCGTAGTGGTATATTTACCGCTATCTTTATTACTACCTAAGCGCTGTCCATCTAGATCATAAACGACAGAGTCTATTGCGATATTTTTTTTCGCTTTAAGCGAAATAGCAATCTCTCCACCATTTTTTATAGAATTTTTAATGGCACTAGTCTCGATTGTGAAGTTTCCATCTTGTGATCCTTTATCACCACAGCCTATGATGAGAAGTGGTAAAAGTAATAGAATGAGGTGCTTAGCGTATGCTGTCATGTGATGTTGAATTTTAAGGCAATTTAAAACAAAAAATCGGGCAAAAAAACCTTGCGACTTCTCAAAGAAGCTATATCTTTGCAGCGGCAAGTCCTACACAACCAGCTCCTGTCGAATCCCCCAGGGTGGGAACGCAGCAAGGGTAGATGGTCGTAGCGGTGTGATGTAGGTAGCTTGCCATTTTTTGTGCGCACAAGTCAAGCAAATTGACACTATATATATAAAGAATCCCAAATTTCATAAGCTATTGAAATTTGGGATTTTGTTTTTTACGCTTTCGCGAAAGCGTAATTACATCTCAAAAAAAAGCCATCTCACATTGAGATGGCTTTTTAATTTATAATGTACGAGTGCTTAATACCCTACACGTTCTACAATCTCAAGACCGTAGCCTACGATACCTATACGTTTAAGACCTTCACTATTAGTCATTAGTTTTACTTTTGATATGCGCAGGTCATGTAAGATTTGTGCTCCTATGCCAAAATCTTTTGAGTCCATTACTACGTTAGGAGCTTTCATCTCTCCTTCTTTCTGTAAAGTTTTTAGTTCGCTTAATCTTCCTAGAAGATTTGCACTTGCATTCTCTTGATTAATAAAAACGATTGCTCCTTTACCAGCTTCATTAACCGCACGAAACATGTCATCTAGTTTTGCATCTGGATTGTTTGTAAGTGTACCTAGTAGGTCATTATTAATTTGAGTTGAGTTTACGCGTACAAGTACGGGCTCATCATCTTCCCAACCACCTTTAGTAAGTGCTATGTGAACCGTATCATTTGTAGTTTGCTCATACGCACGAAGTCTAAAATCTCCAAAACGCGTTTTAATCTCAAAGTCCTCTTTTTTATCAATAAGGCTATCGTGATTCATACGATAAGCCACGAGGTCTTCAATAGAAACTATCTTAAGGTCAAAAGTTTTGGCAACTTCTAGAAGCTGCGGCAATCGAGCCATTGTCCCGTCTGCATTCATGATCTCTACAATAACTCCTGCAGGTTTAAAACCTGCGAGTCTTGCAAAATCAATCGCAGCTTCTGTGTGTCCCGTACGACGCAGTACTCCTCCTTCTTTCGCTTTAAGCGGGAAGATATGTCCTGGTCTACTTAAATCGTAAGGTTTTGTATTTGGGTTTATTAGTGCTTGTACTGTCTTTGATCTATCTGAGGCAGATATTCCAGTTGTAACTCCATTGCCTTTAAGGTCTACAGAAACAGTAAAAGCGGTCTCCATAGGATCTGTATTACTTGTTACCATCATGTTGAGATGTAACTCTTCACAACGATCTTCTGTAATAGGCGTGCATATAAGACCGCGACCATGAGTAGCCATAAAATTGATCATTTCTGGTGTCACCGCTTCTGCAGCAGCTAGAAAATCTCCTTCATTCTCACGATCCTCATCATCTACTACAATGATTACTTTACCATTTTTAATATCTTCAATGGCTTCTTCAATAGTATGTAGTTGGATGCTTGTAGATGCTGTCTTTTGCATAGGTAATATTTTGTACAAAGATACGGGAACACCTTTGTTTTGTGTGTAAGTTTTAAGTGCAAAAAGTTATTTGCTGTCTTGATAATATCCTTGAACTCTTAGGTGTTCTATAGTGATGCCCAATTGATCAAGTCTGTCTATGGCGGCTAAACGCATATCGTTAGAGTATCCAAGATCTTTGTAATTTTTTACTACGTCCTTAAGTTGATTAGAAGAAAAGGAGTCTAATAATTGTATCTCATCTTCCGTGAGAACGTATGATTTATCTACTGTAGGAGTGATGATGGTCTCTTCCTTCTTTTTAGCAAATAATCTTTTAATAGGCTTAGGAATAATATCTACGTCAAAGATTCCTTGGTCTGTAGTTGCTCTATAAGTAAGGTAAACACCTAGTGGTAATAAAATAAATGTACTGAGCCAACTAGCAAAAAACGGACTTATAGAGTTATTTTCTGAACTGTTTTTTGCAAAGATTCCTATAAAGTGGAATGTGAGAAATAGAACGACGCCAATTACAATAGGAAGTCCTAATCCTCCTTTACGAATGATTGCACCTAGAGGGGCACCTACAAAGAATAGCAAAATACAGCTAAACCCCAACACGTACTTTTCGTGTAGAGAGATTTCAAATTTACTCAGGCGCTTTACATCTACTTTGAGTTTGTTCTTTCGATTCTCAAGATCTGCGACAGTGTTGTTTAAATTAGACTTTGCAATTTCTAATATACGCACACGATCTTTTACTTCATAATTTTCTAGCAGCGTGTCTTTAACCACCTTATCTTGAGCAGTAACTCCAGAATATAGCGAATCTAGCGATGTTAAGTTTGCTTTGTGTATATACTTGTCGCTAAAGGTAGTTCTATCTTCCACATAACGCTTTGATAGCTCTGTGATGCTAGAGTCTAGTAAGACGATATTCATCATCTGGTAGCTGTTATTGATATCCTTATCGTCTAGGTCAACAGCATCTAGCTCACTCAAGTCAATATTAAGCGTGTACGTCTCAAAATAACTCTTGGCAAAGGGTTCTTTCTTGCGCTCCTTATAATCTTTCTTTTGAACTTCGGTATAGTAATTACCGTCCGTAAGTTTTAAGGAAAGCGTAGGGGAGTCTATAGAACTTATGAGTTCGCCTTCAGAAGCGATAATAACGGTATAGTTGCCTAGTCTTCCTTTTTCGGCTTGATGAATTACAATGTCTCTGAGGTATTGATCTCTTTCGCCATATTTCTCAGCCACACGCATATTAAAATCTTCTGTAATCTCATTAAACTGTCCGCTACGTATGAGCATGGCAGGTTTAAGTTTACCTATATTTCTACGTAGATTTCTGAACTCAATTTGAGAGGCAGGAATTACATGATTTGCAAATAAGAAAGAACCTATCGCAAGAAGAATCACAAAGTAAATCACACTTTTCATCGCGCGTTGTAGTGAGATACCCGTAGACTTCATTGCTGCAAACTCATAGTTTTCGGCAAAGTTACCGAAGGTCATGATACTTGTAAGAAGAACCGAGAGTGGAAGTACTAGGGTTACAAGACTAGGCATCGCAAAAAGTAGAAACTTGAGAATAACATCAAAGTCAAGAGCTCTACCTGCTAGTTCTTGTATATATAACCAGACACTTTGTAAAACAAAAATGAACATCAAAATAGTGAAGATGCTCAGGAATGTTCTTACGAACGTAAAAAGAATATATCGGTCTAGTATTTTCATGTAAAAAGCTGAGGGCGCAAACAAAAATAAGAAGTCTGCGCCCTTGCTACTAGTATTATACTATTATAATTTATTGATGTAATAATCTGCGTACTTCGTCTTATCAAAAACAAATACATTTTTTGCCAAAGGTTGATTAGGCTTAAATGAATTTACAGTAATAGTCACTTTAGTACCATTCTTTTGTGTGATAATAAGCTTGTGAATATGCTTAGTCTGTGCATCTACACCAAGTAACGTATATTTTACGTCACTATTAGAGTCCATAGGAGTAAGCTTTACAAACTGTATTTCTCTACCGTTTACTTTTTGTACAATGTCCATCTTCTGAGTGTAACCTTCATTAAAGAAGGATAACATTTTTGAAGGTGTGATTGCATTTTCATCTTGATCACTCATTGCACTAATGGTGATTTCTTCATCTTCAGGAACAATTGTATAAACGTTCTTTCCATCAAATAATTGCGTAGTCCCCATAAGAGATAGCTTGTAGTTGTTACCAGCCATTACTACGTTTCCTTTAGTCTCTTGATTTACACCTTCGGCTTCATTACTTAAGGCATATTTAAAATCAATAGCGATGTTGTCATAGCTTTTTACCTTGGTGTCAACCTCTTTAAGAAGGGTTTGTGCTGTTTGCGCTTTCGCGAAAGCGGTCATAAATAATAACAATACCACAGGCATTGCACGTTTTGCAAATTTGCGGTAACCTTTTACTGCGACAGGAACTAACACTTTCTTAAAAAGGATAGGAGCCAGCCAAAAAATAAGTTTCTTTTTCATTTCTATTTAGTCATTATTTAGGAGTTGATCTAGTCCAGCCATATCTTGAACTAGTACTTGACGTGCTTTACTTCCTTCAAAAGGACCTACCACACCTGCAGCTTCTAGTTGATCTATGATTCTTCCAGCTCTATTGTATCCTAGTTTTAATTTACGTTGTAATAGAGAAGCACTTCCTTGCTGTGCAATGACCAATACTTCGGCGGCATCGCGAAAGAGAGCATCCCTATCTGAAGCATCTATATCAAGACTTGTGCCACTCTCTTCACCTACATATTCTGGCAATAAGTGAGCGTCTGGATAGGCTTTTTGATTTCCTATATAATCTACAATACGTTCTACTTCTGGAGTATCCACAAAGGCACACTGTATACGCACCACGTCATTACCTTGTGTGTACAACATGTCACCACGACCTATAAGTTGGTCTGCACCAGAGGTGTCAAGAATCGTGCGGCTATCTATTTTTGAAGTTACTCTAAAAGCAATACGAGCTGGGAAGTTAGCTTTAATAATACCCGTAATCACGTTTACAGATGGACGTTGTGTTGCAATGATTAAGTGAATACCAATGGCACGAGCAAGCTGTGCAAGCCTTGCTATTGGTGTTTCTACTTCCTTTCCAGAAGTCATAATAAGATCTGCAAACTCGTCTACTACTAGTATAATATAAGGTAAGAACTTATGTCCATTTTCTGGATTGAGCTTACGAGCCTTAAACTTGACGTTGTATTCCTTAATGTTACGACACATTGCATCCTTAAGCAGGTCATAACGGTTATCCATCTCTATACATAGAGAGTTAAGCGTGTTAATCACCTTAGAATTATCTGTGATAATAGCTTCGTCTGTATCTGGAAGTTTTGCGAGATAGTGACGTTCTATCTTGTTAAATAAAGTAAGCTCCACTTTTTTAGGATCTACCAGTACAAATTTAACTTCGGCAGGGTGTTTTTTGTACAGTAGCGAAGTCAGGATTGCATTAAGACCAACAGATTTACCTTGTCCAGTTGCACCTGCCATGAGTAGGTGAGGCATTTTGGCAAGGTCTACCACAAAAGTTTCGTTTGAAATGGTTTTACCTAGTGTAAGTGGTAGCTCCATTTCTGCTTCTTGGAATTTCTTACTAGCCACTGCAGAGCGCATACTCACAATACGCGGATTCTTATTAGGTACCTCAATACCTATCGTACCACGTCCAGGTATAGGAGCAATAATACGTATACCCAGTGCACTTAGTGATAGTGCAATATCGTCTTCTAGGTTTTTAATTTTTGAAATACGAACCCCAGCCTCAGGTACAATCTCATATAATGTCACCGTAGGTCCTACGGTTGCTTTAATGTTTGAGATGCCTATTTTGTAGTTGTTAAGCGTCTCAACAATTCGATTTTTATTTTCTTCAAGCTCTGCTTGGTTAATGGTGATACCTTGTCCGTTTGTATAATCTTTTAATAGATCAATAGGAGGGAACTTAAATTTTGCAAGTTCTAAGGTAGGGTCAAATTCGCCAAAATCTGCAACTAGTTTTGAGCTTAAGTTATCTGTGAGTTCTTCCTCTTCAATTGGTTTTTCTACCTCTACAGCAACTTCTTCCATAGGTACGACAACTTCTTCCTCTGGAGCTTTCGTTACTTGGAAGCTACTTGTAGGTTCCGCTTCTTTTTTGGTGAGTGTAGGTTGTAAATCTTGAACGTTTTGTTCAAATGTAGATGTCTTAGGAGGTGTTGCGGTTTCCGCTTTCGCGAAAGCGGTCTCATCCTCAACCTTAGTTCCTTTTAAAAACTCTTCGGCTTCGTAAGTAGAGGAGTTATCTACAATAATAGGTTCCTTTTCATCTTCTGAAAACTCACCAGCGAGATCACTACGTTGTTTGTTTATAAAAGTAGATATATGTTCAGGTGTAAGTTTTAAACGGACAACTAGATAGACAATAGCTAGAAAAGCCATCACGATGATTGCTCCCGCAAGACCCAAGTAATCTTGCAAGAAGTCATTGATTTCATAACCAACGGTACCTCCAAGGATATCATTCTTTTTATGGAAAAATCCAAGAAATACAGCTAGCCAAAGCATGAGCAATATTCCCCAAAACCAAAATCTTTTTAATGACGTCTTTGCATAATCAAAAATGTAATGTACTCCAGTGAGCGAAGTAAGAATGCAAAGTGCGAGCGCTGGAACACCAAAACCTTTGTAAATAAAGAAATGGCTTATGCGTGCACCCACAAGAGAAAGCCAGTTTGAGGCTTCGTCTTCTCTCGTTCCTGTAGCAATAAGACTTTGATCTACCTTCCAGGTAAATAAGTATGAGATAAAAGAGAACAGCAAGCCAAGACCGAGTAAGAATAAAAAGCATCCCAAAATGATTTGCTGCTGGCGCGTCAATTTAAAGGAGATAGATTTTCTAGGAGTCTTAGTATTTGTTTTTTTAGCCGTGGATTTCTTTTTTGCCATAGAAGCGTTCAAGGTTGTTTTTTGGTGGGAGATAAAAGTACAATATTGAAACGGAAAAATAGGTGGTTTGGTGCGTTGTAGAAGTGATAATTGTAGAAGGAAATTTTCTACAATTATTTTGAGTTGTAAATCAACAAGAAAGAATCACTAAGCGTAAGGTGAATTCTGTAGAAAAAATAACTTTATATAGTTGGTGTACATCTAGAAAGCAAGACGCTTAATTTCGACTAGAGCATTTAAAAAATGCGAGGTATATAGATAATCCCAGCCACAATTACAGACGCTAGTGCTGCGATACCTACCGCACCTGCAGCAATATCTTTAATGCGACCTATCTTCTCATGAAAGTCTGGATGTATAAAATCTGCAATTCCTTCTATGGCGGTATTGAGACCTTCGGCGGTCATTACGAGGCCTATGCATAATATTTGGGCAATCCACTCTGTGCGTGAGATGTTATAGTATAATCCAGCAATAGTAATCAAGATGGCAACGCCAAATTGTACTTGGATACTAGCCTCAGAGCGTATAAGTTGTATACCTCCTTGAAGAGAGTATTTCATTCCCTTAAGTCTTCCAGTAATAAATTTAATAGGCAATGGAGTGGAGGTGTATAGTTAAAAAAAATGCTGAGTATATCAGTCTGTGATATACTCAGCATTAAAGGTATATATTATTTAAGAGCGCTCATTGCACCTTCATAGTTAGGTTCTTGACCTACTTCTGGTACTTGCTCTGTGTAAATTACTTTTCCAGCTTCATCGAGTACGACTACAGCTCTTGAGTGAAGACCTTCAAAGGCTCCACCTTCAATAGTTACCCCATAGTTTTTTCCGAAATCACCAGATTTAAAGTCAGAAAGAGTGTGTACATTTTCTAGACCTTCGGCTGCACAAAAACGAGCCTGTGCAAATGGTAGATCACGAGAAATACAAAGTACTTCTGTATTTTCTGCACCTGAAATCTTTTCATTAAATGTGCGTACAGATTGAGCACAAACACCAGTATCAACCGATGGGAATATATTTAATACAACACGTTTCCCTTTAAAGTCTGCAAGACTTGCAGTAGACATGTCATTTTTTGAAAGTGAAAAATCTGGAGCTGTTGTTCCTACTTTTGGAAGTTCTCCTATCGTTGTTGCAGCGTTTCCGCCTAAAGTTATATTTGCCATATTATTTTTTTTGGTTACGTAAAAGTACAGAAATGCGAGAGCAATTTTATTAAAAGTATGGTAAAGAAATTTTTAAGTAAATAGAGTGTATCTATAAGGATGCTTCTGGTATTTCCCCTTTTACAGGACCTACGATCTCATCAGTAATCCATCCTCCATAAAAACCTCCGGGTTGTGGGCGTACTTTCTCATCATCTATATAACAATCTAGAATCGCTGGGTAAAACGAGATACTATTACTTATGTCTATAAATTCTTCATAGGGATCTGGATAACTCCATGCTGCATTTTTAAAAGTGGTTGCTGGTAGTATGATATCCCAGTAAGCCGCAGCTCCTTTCCACTCGCAGTGCGAACTACCAACGACCTCCTCAAGCAATTCCATATCTATATCCTCCTGCGGAATATAATATGTGGGCGGGCTAGCAGTTTCAGTAATTCTAAAAGCTCTAGTAGTAGCAGCGATAACAGTGTCTTCGTGCTTTACAATAATCTGTCTTTGATCTATTGTAATTTTTGGTGGTCTTGGGTAATCCCATACAGATTCTTGTCCCTCGGAAGGGGTGATTGCAAATGGCGGTCTTTTTTGACCTCTATACTCCCAAGAGTCTCGGTGTTCTAGTATCCAGCTAGGTGCTTTTTTCATTTTTATTCTAAAGATAACTTTAAAAGAACGTATAAAAAAAATGCGATATCTGTAAGACATCGCATTTTAAAAATTATGTACGAGGTAGACTTAATTGTCTATAGATCCCATCACTCGTTGCATGAAGCCGTTGAGAGCTTCTTTCTTTGCAGTACCACTTTGTATGTCTTTGTGCACTTCAAGCGCACCATACATATTTGAAATTAGTTCGCCTATAACGTCTAGCTCTTCATCTTTAAGAGAAGGAACTTCTGTAAGGTTTTCTAAAGTCTCCACAGTCTCAATAAGAAAATCTTGATCATTTTCTTCTATAAAACTTACGAGGTGTTTAATTACTGGTAACTTCATTTACGAGATCTTTAAGTACGTCAAACTTGTTAGTTTGCACTTGATTTTTAAATGCTCCTTTTGTAAACGTCGCAAATGTAGGAAGGTTATCTACCGTTGCCATTTTACGTGACTCTGGATTCTTCTCTGCATCTACTATTACAAATTTTACATTTTCATTTTCTGAAGCTAGTTTCTTGAACTTAGGCTTCATAATACGACAGTTACCACACCATGTTGCACTGTACTGTACAATAACAGTATCATTATCTGCAACAATCTGGTTAAGGTTATCTTGATCTAATTCTTGAATCATAGCTTCTTTATTATTTAGTTAGCGTGTGCAGCAAGGTAGCTAGCAACACCATCACGGTTTGCGCTCATTGCATCTTTTCCATCTTCCCAGTTTGCAGGACAAACTTCTCCTTTTTCTTGTACGTGTGTGTAAGCATCTACAAGTCTCAAGAACTCTGCTACATTACGACCAAGAGGCATGTGGTTTACACCTTCGTGAAAAACAGTTCCTTCCTCATCAATAAGGTAAGTCGCTCTGTAAGTAACATTGTCACCATCTACCATAACAGTTCCAGTCTCTTCATCAAAACGCTCGTTTGTCACGTCAAGAATCCCAAGTTGGTTTGCAAGGTTACGGTTAGTATCTGCAAGAATAGGGTATGTTACACCTTCTATACCTCCATTATCTTTTGCAGTGTTTAACCACGCAAAGTGTACTTCTGGAGTATCACATGAAGCTCCTATTACAAGCGTATTACGATCTGCAAATGCTTGTTTTGCTGCCTCAAAAGCATGAAGCTCAGTAGGACAAACAAATGTAAAATCTTTCGGGTACCAGAAAAGAATGATTTTCTTTCCTTCTTCCTTAGCTTTTTCTAAGATGTTTAATTTAAAAGTATCTCCCATTTCATCCATTGCGTCAACAGCAAGGTTTGGGAATTTTTTACCAACTAAAGTCATTGTTCTAGGTTTTTTTATTCGAGTGCAAAAATACCTAGAAAAGTGTTGTCATTGCATATAGTAAAATGGGATAATGTTATAGTAGTATTGATTTTACTTATGCCTGCTCTTTAGGAGCTGTAAATGTAGTAGTTACGCTTTCGCGAAAGCGTAATTTTAAAATCATTAAGCCGCCGAACGAGCATCTTTAAGTTGTCTGATTTTAATATTAAAAGCAGCAAATAGTAAAGTCATAAATGGAGAAAGCCAGTTAAAGATGGCGTATAAGAAGTATTCTCCCACACCTACACCTAACACACTGCTTTGATAAGCACCACAAGTATTCCAAGGGATAAGTACAGAGGTGACAGTTCCCGAATCTTCTAGCGTACGAGATAGGTTTTCTGGAGCAAGACCTTTGTCTTCATATGCTTTTTTAAACATCTTACCAGGAATAACCAAGGCAAGATATTGATCTGATGCAATAGCATTAAGACCAAGACAAGAAATTACAGTACTTGCAAAGAGTCCAAAAACAGTATCTGCCACACTTAATAATGCTTTGGTAATACGAGCTAATGCTCCTATACCATCCATAATTCCTCCAAAAACCATAGCGCAACATATAAGTAATATTGTCCATAGCATACCAAGTATTCCACCTGAACTAAAAAGCTCGTTCAGTGTTTCATTAGGAGTCTCAATAGCGGTATCTGTCCAGATAGCTGTGAGAATAGCATCTGTTTTTGAAGTTGATAGTATGTTTAAAATGTCTGGCTGAAAAATGTAAGCAAAAACTGCAGCAAGAACAACTCCTACGCCTAGGGCAATGAGTGGTTTTGTCTTCGTTACAATGAGTGCAATCACAACTCCTGGAACGATAAATAGTAGTGGAGTGATATTAAAGGTATCATCTATCACACTTAGGAGCGCAGTGATATCTGCAGTACCAGTAGTGTCTATACTTAAACTGATGATAATGAAAACAATGAGTGTAATCACAATAGTAGGTACCGTTGTGAGTGTCATGTATTTTATGTGTGTAAACAAATCTGTTCCCGCCATAGCTGGAGCTAGGTTAGTCGTATCACTAAGTGGTGACATTTTATCACCAAAATATGCGCCAGAAATCACAGCTCCCGCTATCATTCCAGTATCAATACCTAATGCTTGTCCTATACCTATTAATGCAATACCTACGGTTGCAGAGGTGGTCCATGAGCTTCCAGTTGCAATTGAGATAATGGCAGCGATTATTACTGAGGCTGGTAAAAATATAGTAGGGTTGAGTACTTGAAGTCCATAATACACCATTGCTGGTATAATACCACTCACAAGCCAACTGCCAGCTAGTGCTCCTACGAGAAATAAAATCATGATAGGCACAAAAACGCTTTTGAGGTTTTCCCAAACTTCGGCAAGCATTGTGCTCAGTGTGGATTTATTTAAGAAGCCTACAATAGCTGCTACAGCTCCACCCATTAAAAGGATATATTGATTTGAATATTCGCCAAGCCACTCACCATCCTTAAAGAAAATATTATAGGCTAATAAGCACATAAGAATCACCACTGGAATAAGTGCTTCCCATAAATTCAATTCACGATTGTTAACAATATGATGGTTTTTTTGATCTTCCAGTTCTTTATTCATGAGAGTGTGCGGTTTCTATCCGTAATGTTACAATAATAGGAGGTATTCTGCAAGGTGTATGCTCAAAAACCAGCGATGTAACATCATATAGTATTTCAAATAAACATAACTCAAAGCGCTATCTATTTGAGTTATCACAAATTACTTGTCTTTAAAGTGCCTAAAATAGATCGGTTCAAAAAAAAGCGAGCACAAAGCGGTTATGCTTCATCCTCGCATATCAACAAAATTGAAAAAAGTTATGCCACTACAGATTGTAAAATTCCTATCTCTTCCATACAAGACTTCATCATCTCATAGGTGCGTTCTATATCTGCATCTAGACCTATTGAGAAGCGTATAAGACCATCCGTAAGTCCCATCGCTGCTTGCTCGTCTTCTGGAATTTCTGAAGAAGTCGAAGTTCCTGGTGCGCTAAAAAGTGTTTTATAAAAACCTAAGCTCACTGCTAGGTATCCAAGATTCTTTTCTTGCATTAATTCCATCAAAGCATTTGCCTTATCTAGAGAGCCCACATCTACAGTAAGCATGCCACCATAACCATACTTATCATTCATATGTCTATTAAACACATCGTGGCTTGGGTGAGAAGGAAGCCCTGGATAAACCGTTCTTAATCCTAACTTTTCAAAACGCTCTGCAAGAAACATTGCATTGTAGCTGTGTTGCATCATGCGTATGTGCAAGGTGCGTAGGTTTTTAAGAACAGAAGCAGCTCTCAAGCTATCCATTGTAGGTCCTAGTAACATACTTGCTCCGTCATTTACATTGCGTAACGCATCTATAAATTCTTGTGTACCGCACACTACACCACCTACGGTGTCAGAAGAACCGTTTATAAATTTAGTAAGACTGTGTATCACCACATCTGCTCCGTGTTGTACGGGAGAAATAGAAAGTGGAGAGAACGTATTATCCACCACAAGTTTCAAGTTATGCCTTTTTGCAATTGCCGAAAGTGCTGCAATATCTGCAATTTCTAAAAGCGGATTACTAACAGATTCACAGTATAACACTTTTGTGTCCTTTGTAATAGCAGCCTCCACTACTTCAAGATTTGTGATGTCTACAAAACTAGTAGTGATACCTAACCTTGGTGCAAAATTCTTTAAGAATGCATACGTTCCACCGTAGATAGTACGGCTAGAGACGATGTGATCTCCAGCTTCACAGAGTTGTAGTAATACAGGGGTAATAGCTCCCATACCACTGGCGGCAACGTTTGCCGTTTCTGTTCCTTCCATTGCGGCAAGAGCTGCACCCAGATATAAGTTTGATGGAGTGCTGTGTCTCGAGTATAAATAACATCCATCTGCATTACCTTCAAAGGTGTCAAACATTGTTTTTGCCGAAAGGAATGTATAAGTAGAGCTGTCTGAAATAGAGGGATTTACTCCTCCAAATTCTCCAAAATATTGTAAATCTTGAATCTCGTTTGCTGGTTTAAATTTCATGGTTGATATCGGTTTTTGTAATAGAAACCCATTGAGGTGTTCTAGTACATTGGTTGTTAGTGTTACAGGATCAAAGTAATTATCATTTAATTATTAAGCTGGGGAGCTTGTAATTGTGTTTAGTAAATGTATATGATTGTAGATTTATAGTCAACGATAAGGGTTAATTATAGATTTTAAAACTGTATTTTTGATAAAAAATAGAATTTAGCTTTTGCGAAAGCGTAAAATAATAATCCTCACTGATAATTTTTCTACCATGAAACTAGACGAGATAGACAAAAAGATACTAGGTTACCTTCAACATGATGCCAAAATCACAAACAAAGAGCTTTCTGCAAAGCTTAATCTTTCTGTAACTGCTATTTATGAGCGTGTAAAAAAGATGGAGCGCTCTGGTGTTATCTCACAATATATTACACTCATTAATAAGGAGATAGTAGGACTTGGTTTTCAAGTGTTTTGTCATGTGAAACTAGAAAAACATGCGAAGGATGCTATAGATTCTTTTGAGAAAGAGGTGACCGCACTTGATGAGGTGCTAGAGTGTTTTCACGTAAGTGGTGATTATGATTATCTATTAAAGGTGCTTGTGAGAGATATGGAGCACTTTCGTAATTTTATGGTAACAAAGCTTACTACACTTAAATATATAGGGAGTACTCAGAGTTCCTTTACGATAAGTGAGGTGAAGAATACCACAACAATCTCCGTATAATGAACGGTAAATACTACGTGCTTTCGGAGTTTTTTGTGCTCTTTGTGTTATTGCCATTAAGCCTCTTGCTGCCTTATGATTTCAAAATAAAAGTAGCTAGTGTACTCATAGGCTTCACCTATTTACTTATAATGCTTTTTAAGAGTGGTTCTGTAAGGTTAAAAGTGGAACGCTCTATAAATTGGCCTTCTTTTTTTAAGGAGACAGCTGCGAAGCTTCTTGTTATAGCCATTGTTACCACCATTTATGTTTATGTGGTGCAGCCTTCAAGTTTATTCTGCGTGCCATTAAGCAATCCAGGATTGTGGGTGATGATATTACTGTTTTACACCTTTCTGTCAGTATGGCCACAGGAAGTTATTTATAGAACATTTTTCTTTAATCGTTACGGAACTTTTTTTAAAGACAAGCGATTGCTTATTGTAGTAAATGCTATTGTGTTTGCAATGGCGCACTTGTTTTTACGCAACACCTTAGTGATTGTGCTCACCTTTATAGGGGGATTATTATTTGCTTATACCTTTAAGAAAACTAGATCTACCACACTAGTATCTATAGAGCACGCTTTATATGGTAACTGGTTATTTACAGTAGGGATGGGGCAGATGCTTGCCTTCCCAGGGATGGAGGCGTGTTAATCTATGGCAAATGAGCATTTATCTTTAATTAAGATTCTAGTAAATAGTGTAATTTTGAACTATGGAAAACAAGTTTCATTCACTAAGACAACATTTTGAAGAGTTATACTCGTTGACAGATGAAGAATGGAATTTTATTGAGCCACACTTTCATTTTAAAACATTAAAAAAGCATCAATTTTTAATTCAAGCAGGGCAGGCTGTCAATTTTGAATACTGGATTATTAATGGCCTTGTGAAAGCCTATCACATAGATGATAAAGGTAAAGAGCACATTCTCCAGTTTGCAATGGAGAAATACTGGGTGAGTGATCACTGTGCTTTTCAGCATCAAGAATCAGGAACTATATTTGTAGATTGTCTAGAAGATTCTGAGTTTTTCTGCTTGTCATTAGAAGATAGGGAGAAGATTTGTCTTGCAGTACCGGCTGTTGCCAATTTCTTTAGAGTTAAATCAAATCACGGTTATATAAACCTGCAAAAAAGAGTATTGTCATTACTTACAATGAGTGCAGAAGATAGGTATCAATACCTAGTAACTAAACTACCTACATTAATACAGCGCGTGCCTAAAAAATTAATAGCTTCCTATTTAGGCGTTTCCAGAGAGACTTTAAGTCGTTTTAATAGCTAAAAGTGATCTAAATCACATTTTTATATTGACCTACCTCACATTAAAACTGTGAGGTATGTCCTCGCACACCCCTTTGTTTTCATAGAATTTTGTATCCAACAATTAAAAACAAATTATTATGAAAACATCAAGAACACTACTCTTAGTATTAGCAATAATTTCATTTGGATTTACATCATTTGCACAAAATGGTAAAGGACTTTCTTCTGGCAATTCCTATGGTGTAATTAACATAGATGAATATGTTGATTTACTACCAAAAGACCACAACGGCATCATTAAAGACATCAGATTAATAGACCGCGAGCACGCAGGTGTTAGAATCTTTCGATTATATGACGAAGTGCCTATGCACTACCACGCAAAATCTGATGCCTACCTCTACATTTTAAATGGCAAAGCAGAATTTTATGTAGCTGATAAAGGTCCTGTTATTGCAGGAAAAGGCGACTTATTGTTTTGGGGAAAAGGCACAGCACACGGAAATGGAAAAATTTTAGAAGGTCCGTTAGACGTGCTCGTTTTTGATGCCATAGCCAGAGACCCAAGCGATGTTATCTGGGTAGACCCTTTAACCCAAAAGAAATTTTTAGGCAACTAATTAAATCAATTTAATTTTAAAAAAATAATAACGATGAAAACAGTAACAATTATAAAAACAGTCTTGTTTGCATTTGTAATGAATTTTACACTATTAGCGCAAGCACAATTAGAAACTATAGCAACATTTCCAGAATCTAGACCAGGGAATATAACGGTGTCTAACGACGGAAGAATATTTGTAACGATGAGCGCCTTAAGCGCATCAAAATATATGGTAAAGGAAATTTTGCCAAGTGGAGAAGCTATTCCGTTCGGAGATAAAGAATGGATTGTAAAACCAGAAAACGGAAGCATAAAAGGTATCAATTCAACCATCGGAATTCAAGCCGATGCAAATGGAATCCTTTGGGTGTTAGATATGGGTAACGTTAAGCAAAATCAGGCTCCAAAATTGGTTGGTTTTGATTTAGTTACCGGTAACGTCACAAAGGTGTTTCCTATTCCGAATACGGTATTGTCATTAAAACCTTTTTTACAAGATTTTGTGATTGATGTAAAAAATAACACTGCTGTAATTGCAGATATGACCGATGCTTTAAATCCGCCAATTGCACCAGCTTTTGTCGTGATAAATCTAGAAACGGGTTATATAAGACGCGTTTTGGAAGGGAATGCTTCATTTTTGCCTGCTGATGAGCCAGTAAAAATTCACGGTAGACTAGTCTCTCATAAAAGAAAAGACGGTACTACCATTCAACCAAGATATCCTTTAAACCCAATTTCAATAGATGATGAAAACGAGTATATCTACTATGGTGCAATGGGAAATACTAAGATTTACCGCATTCCGTCTGCCGTATTAGCAGATGAAAGTAAGAAAGATGGCGACCTTAATAAATACATTGAGATCTATGCCAATAAACCAAAATCTGACGGATTTAAAGTGGGTGCAAACGGTAAAGTATATGTGACCGATGTTGAAAATTCAGCCATTGTAGAAAGCACGCCTGCTGGAATGAAAACCATTGCGCAATCTAAAAAAGATCTCTCTTGGCCAGATGGTGTTGCCATACACGGAAACTACTTGTATATCGTAGCAAATCAACTTCATAATCTGCCTTTGTTAAATGAAGGAAAAGATGCTAGTAAACCACCTTATTTGGTATTAAAAATGAAGCTTCAAGATTAAATAAAATGAAAAGTAAAGTGATGTATGATCAATACTAAATGTGACATACATCACTTTAAAATGGTGATGTACATCCTCGCACACCCATTGCGTTAATCAGAAATTTGTATCAGAAATAAAAAAAAACATATTAAAATGAAAACCATAGTAAATACATTAAAAACAATAGCGTTAGCAGTTATACTTTCTACTGCTTTAACTACAAACGCGCAACAAGTACCAACGTCACCTTATGGAGCAGACGATGAAATTGGTGCACTTAATCTTTTAAATGAAGAAACGGTTTTAGATGCTGTAAAATTGGTAAACAAAGGAAAAGTATACCGCTTAGGAATGGTGGTAAACGCCAAGACTGCAGCTTTCCGTCACAGATATTTTCATATTGAAACGTTACAACCAGAAACTGCTGCTGCAGGTTCTAACAAATTTACTTACGTTGATGACCAGTTAATTGGCTGGACAGGTGTTGGTTCTCAAATAAATGGATTGGCACATTACGGTAGAGATAATGTTCATTATAACGGACATAAAGTTGAAGATTTTTTAACCATTTCTGGTGTGAAAAAATTAGGGCTAGAAAAATTACCGCCAATTGTTACTAGAGGTGTTGTGCTAGATATGCGCTCTTACTACAATCAAGATATTGTAAAAGAAGGTACTGTTTTTACAGTTGAAGACATTGAAAAAGTAGCCAAAAAACAAGGCATTGAAATCCGTAAAGGAGATGTGGTTTTGTTTTACACAGGATGGACAAAATTAATGGGCAAAGATGACAAACGTTACCTAGCTGGCGGACCTGGGATTGGTACGGAAGCTGCACATTATCTAGGTAAAAAAGGAATTGTTGCAGCAGGTGCAGACAACTGGTCTTTTGAAGCAGTACCGCACGAAAATAGCGAACTTTCTTTCCCAGTAAATCAAATGATGGCAACCGAATACGGTGTACAAGTATTGGAAAATATCCTTGTAGATGAGTTGGTTGAGGATAAAGCTTGGGAATTCCTTTTTGTATTGGGTCATCCATTATATGAAGGCTCTACACAAGTACAAATAAATCCTGTAGCCATAAAATAAGGATAGAAAGAAAAAATTTGATATTATGAAAACAACAACGATAGATAATCATACAACGGTGACTAAAAAGAAAGGTTTGCCAGCTGCTCTCTGGGCATTGACTATAAGTGCCTTTGCGATAGGTACAACAGAATTTGTAATTGTAGGGCTGCTGTCTACAGTTGCAAACGACCTAGGTACATCATTAACATCAGCGGGATTATTAGTAAGTCTTTACGCTATTGGTGTAGCCATTGGTGCACCTATATTAACTGCTTTAACTGGTAAAATACCTAGAAAGCAATTATTGATGGGAATTATGTTGCTTTTCATCATTGGTAATGGTTTAGCAGCAATTTCACCTAGTTTTGAGCTGTTGCTATTATCAAGAGTTGTGACAGGTTTTGCACACGGTGTATTCTTTTCAATTGGGTCTACCATTGCTGCTAGTTTAGTTCCAAAAGACAAAAGAGCAACAGCTATTTCAATAATGTTTGCTGGTCTTACTGTAGCTATTGTAACTGGTGTGCCTTTGGGTACTTATATCGGTCAGAATTTTGGATGGAGAGCAACATTTATTGGTGTTGCACTATTAGGATTAATAGGAGCAATAGCAAGTTTAGTTTTGGTTCCTAAAAACATCAAACAATCGGCTCCATTAAGACTAGTAGACCAATTAAAAGTGATTAAAAATCCGGCTATTTTATTAGTGTTAGCCATTACAGCATTTGGTTATGGTGGTACATTTGTCACCTTCACATATTTGACGCCATTATTAGAAGAAGTAACCGGTTTCTCTTCAAATATGACCAGTGTATTCCTTTTAATTTATGGGATTGCTATAGCTATAGGAAATATTATTGGTGGTAAAGTATCTAACAATAAACCTGGGAAAGCATTATTGGTAATGTTTGCGTTACAAGCCATTGTGTTGTTTGTATTGTACTTCACGGCTTCTAGTCAGACTTATTCCATAGCAACCTTATTTTTTATGGGTATACTTGCCTTTTCAAATGTACCTGCATTACAGTTGTATGTCGTAAAAATGTCCGAAAAATACCTGCCAGGAACCGAAGATGTAGCCTCAGCATTAAATATCGCAGCATTTAATGTTGGTATAGCCATCGGTGCTTATGTAGGCGGAATGGTAGTGGAATCTGATCTAGGTGTTGCCGCAACGCCTTGGGTAGGAGGTATTCTTGTAATTGTAGGTTTCTTATTAACCTTAGTTTTATTTAGAAAAGAAAAAATATAGAAATCATAAGTCTATATATTAGAAAAAAAGCCAATCGTGAGATTGGCTTTTTTTTATTTAAAATTGATCCTTTTTAAAGCTCATCACTCGCTTCTTCTTGACCCATCATCATTAGGTATCCTTTTAAGAAGAGGTCTATATTACCATCCAGTACAGCATCTGTGTTGCCCGTCTCTACAGCGGTACGTACGTCTTTTACAAGTTTGTAAGGATGTAATACGTAATTGCGTATTTGTGATCCCCACTCTATAGATTTCTTATCTGCTTCAATGGCGTTACGTGCTTCCATTTGCTTACGTAGTTCTAACTCATATAATTGAGAACGTAGCATCTGCAAGGCTTTTGCACGGTTATCGTGTTGTGAGCGCGAGTCTGAACAAGAGATTTGTATGCCAGTAGGGTGGTGGGTAAGTTGGACCTTAGTCTCAACCTTGTTGACGTTTTGCCCTCCAGCACCAGAAGATCTAGCAGTAACAATATCATAGTCTGCTGGGTTAATTTCTATCTCGATACTATCATCTACAAGTGGGTATACGTATACAGAGGCAAATGAAGTATGGCGTTTTGCATTACTGTCAAAAGGGGATATGCGCACCAGTCTGTGTACGCCGTTTTCACCTTTAAGCCAGCCAAATGCAAAGTCTCCTTCTATCTCTAGCGATACGGTTTTTATGCCCGCAACATCACCTTCTTGAAAGTTAAGTTCTTTCACCTTCCAGCCTTGCTTTTCTGCATACATTAAGTACATACGCATAAGCATTGCTGCCCAGTCACAACTCTCTGTGCCACCAGCACCAGCGGTTATTTGTAAGACACAGCTAAGCTCATCACCTTCCTCAGAAAGCATGTTTCTAAACTCTATATCTTCTATAAAAGCGGCTGCCTTGTCGTAACGGTCTTGCACATTTTCTTCGGGAGCTTCTCCTTCTTTTGCAAATTCATACAAGACTTCAAGGTCCTCTATAAAAGTTTGAGCATCCTCATAATCTGTCACCCATTTCTTTTTAGAACGCAAAGCCTTCATAAAAGCTTCAGCTTCCTTAGGGTCATTCCAGAAATTTGGGTCAAAGGTTTTTTCATCCTCGTTTTGTATCTCGATGCGCTTACGATCTACGTCAAAGATATCTCCTTAAGCCGTCTACGCGCTCTTGGAGTGATTTTATGTGATCTGTTGTAATCATATGTTTCCCAGAAAGTGGGTGTGTTTAAATTGATAATGTATGTAGTAAGAAACCAAGTGATGTTAATTTTTGAGGTTACGCTTTCGCGAAAGCGTACTCATTACTCATCTAGTAAATCCGGTCTTCTTTCTTTTGTTCTTTGGTATGCTTGTTCTTCTCGCCATTCTTCAATTTTAGGAGTGTTACCACTCGTTAAAATCTCAGGAACTTTCCAGCCTTTATATTCTGCTGGGCGTGTGTAAATAGGTGGAGCGAGTAATCCATCTTGAAAACTATCTGTAAGCGCCGAAGTCTCATTACCTAGCACGCCAGGAATTAATCGTATCACCGCATCGCAAAGTATAAGAGCGCCAAGCTCTCCGCCACTCAAAACGTAGTCTCCTATGGATATTTCTTTAGTAATAAAATGATCTCTCACTCGCTGATCTACTCCTTTATAGTGACCACACAAAATGATAATATTGCCTTTAAGAGAGATGGTGTTTGCCATCCCTTGATCAAGGGTCTTTCCATCTGGAGTCATATAGATTACCTCATCATAATCACGCTCAGATTTGAGCTTAGAGATACATTTGTCTATAGGCTCAATCTGCATTACCATTCCTGCACCACCACCAAACTGGTAGTCGTCTACTTGCTTATAATTTGTATCTGTGTAATCACGTAGATTATGAAACTGCACATCTACTAATCCTTTTGCAATAGAGCGCTGCATGATAGAAGCCTCAAAAGGGCTTTTGAGTAAATCTGGTACAACGGTAATGATATCTATTCTCATAATCTTAATAAGGTTGAGCTATTATAATTGGGGTATTATACTAGCGAGCCCAAAAGTAATGTAAATCGGGGTCTTTATTAAATCCTAGGCGCTCATAAAGTTGTTGAGCAGGGTTTGTAGTCTCAGTTTGTAAAACGATGCCTTTTTGCTGTAACGATACGCATAGTTCTTTTGCGCTGTTTATGAGTAATGTACCTATACCTTTTCCACGGTGAGTTGGGGTTATATATAAATCATTAAGCAGTAGCATGCGCTCCATGCTCACAGATGAGAAAAGTGGATAAAGCTGAGTAAACCCTATAGCCTCCGTTTCTTCCCTGTCATGAAAGGCTATAAAAATAGTACTCTCATTATGGGTAAGCCTTTCCGTTAGAAATGCGCCTGCCCCTTCAAGGTCTGATGCTTGTCTATAAAACTGTCTATACCCGTCAAACAGTGGTGTTATGATGTCTAGGTCTTGTAAGGTGCCTTTGCGTATATGCATAAAAAAAATCTGTACTACAAAGTACAGATTTTTTGATTTTCTTAAAAATAAGCAGACTATCCTTTTGCAGACTTGAGTGCTTTATTACGCTCGTCTTGAAGCTGGCGTCCTAATTTTTGTTCTTTTTCTAGTGCTTTGCGACGGTACTCATCAAACTCAACTTCTGTTTCATCAAGTTTGTGTTGTGCTTCTTTGGTGAGTACGTTGCTGCTTCTAAACTTGAAAATAAAAAACACAAGTCCAAGTAATAGAAGTCCAATAATACTCCACATCATGGTCTGGTAACTTCCTTTACTCATCTGGATGCCAAAGAAGTTTATAGAGTCTTTTTCCTCTTCAGTTTCTGTAAGTGTTAGTTGTATTTTTTCTAAGTCGGCGCTTACTTTTGAGGCAGCTGTTTGCTGCTTATTCATTTCAGACTTAAGATTTTCTATTTCTGACTGCAATACATCAATACGTGCTTTTGCATTTTGTTGTAAGCGCGTCATTTTTACTTTATCAATAACCTTAAATTGCTGGTAGTTATTAGAACCCTCGATGACTTCGGTAAATTGTTCGTCTATTGTTTTAGTAGCATCTTGAGCATGTGTCACAGAAAATGACAGGAGGAATATAAAAGCAATTGCTCTAGTAAAAAATCTCATATAGGTTGTTGTTTAAATATAATTGCGGCTAAAATATAGCTTTAATGCTTGCCTCGGTTTACAAAAATACGTCAAAATATAGCTTTTGGACTTTTTTATTAAAAATTAAGAACCATCTCAATCACTTTAACTTTTTGCAAGGCATTTTGGTGTTAGTTATTTTAATGATAAAGCCACCTGGTGAGGTGGCTTTATGTATATGCTTAAGATTACTGTGAAGCAATCTCTCTTGTGTTTAGATCACGCTTTCGCGAAAGCGTAACAACTACAAGTATAATCTTAGTAATATGTAAATCTGCGCACCTTTGCTATGTACTTAGCAAGGCGTATAACTTGATGGCTATATCCATACTCGTTATCATACCAAACGTAGAGCACAACGTTTTTACCGTCCTTACGTACTATCGTAGCATTACTATCATAAATACTAGGAGCAGATGATCCTATGATGTCGCTAGATACGAGTTCGTTATCAATAGAATACTTGATTTGCTCTACAAGAGCTCCTTCAAGCGCATATTTTTTAAGAAGCGTGTTGATTCCCTTTATGCTTGTTTTCTTATTGAGTTCGAGGTTAAGTATCGCAAGTGAACCGTTAGGCACAGGAACACGTATCGCATTTGAAGTAAGTTTTCCTTCAAAATGAGGAAGCGCTTTACTTACTGCAGCTCCAGCACCAGTTTCTGTAATTACCATGTTAAGTGCAGCAGCGCGACCTCTACGGTACTTGCTGTGCATGTTATCAACTAGATTCTGATCGTTAGTATAAGCGTGTATCGTTTCTAGGTGTCCTGTTTGTACACCTAATGTATCATCAATCGCTTTAAGAATAGGAGTAATGGCATTAGTAGTACAAGAAGCCGCAGAGAAGATATTTACCTCATCTGGGTTATTCTCTAGGTGGTTTACACCGTGTACAATATTAGGAATCCCTTTTCCAGGAGCAGTAAGAAGTACTTTAGCAGCTCCTTTGCTTACTAAATGTCTACTTAACTGTTCTTTGTCACGGAAGGCTCCAGTATTATCAATAATCAACGCATCGTTTATTCCATAGGCAGTATAGTCGATATCTTCTGGTGCATTTGCACTGATGAAGTTTACCGTAGTACCATTAATGATAAGTGCTTTGTTTTCTGCATCTATAGACACAGTTCCTGTAAAGTCACCGTGTACAGAATCACTTTTAAGAAGGCTAGCTCTTTTTTCAAGAACCGTTTGATCAACAACCCCGCGAGTCACTACTGCTCTTAAACGTAGCTGGCTTCCTTTGCCAGTGCGAGTCATTAACTCTCTTGCAACGAGACGACCTATACGTCCAAAACCGTAAAGAACAACATCCTTAGGCTCAATAGGAGTTACATTTTCGGCAGGCTTTAAGCGCTGCGCTACAAAACTAGTTGCATTTGCATTATCCTCTAGGTGATACTCATAAGTAAGTTTACCTATGTCTAGCTTAGAAGGAGGAAGGTTAAGTTGCTTGATTGCTTCTGCGATTTCTACACTATCAAAAATTGAGATAGGCTTCCCTACAAAGGCACCTGCATACTCGTGTAAATCTAGAATCTGGCTCACGTTGCGATCCATTACTTGATTTCTAAATACTACAAGTTCTATGGCGCTGTCGTACCATAAATCACTAGCAATTTTAATAAATTCTACAGTTGCTCTACGGCGATCTGCTTGAAAGGATAGTTCTTTTTCGTACGTTTCTGATTGACTCATTACGATGTAGTTAAAAGGTTTGTTTTGGTTTTACGAAAATGTAAATTCACTTAAATTTTCGGCAAAAGTATATATTTTAAGTGGGTACGCAAACGATTTCGTTGTTGAATTTGATGTAAAAAAATAACCCCTCCGGTATGGAAGGGTTATTTGCTTTACGTGTGTTATGCTTAATCGAAGATAAAGCGGTTGCGTTCTCCTTTTTGGTCTACAAAAACGATGCTTACTGGCTCGTTTGCACTCTTGTTTTTAAAGATGTTTTTTACGTCTTCAATGGAGTTTACCATTACGTCATCTATCTCTGAGATTACAAGACCCTCAATTCTATAACGTTTCATAGCTTCTGTGAGCGTCTGGCTTATTACTACGCCATTTTTGGCTTTGTATTTTGCAAGGTCTTTTGGCGATGCATTTTTAACTTGTATCCCTAATCGCTCAATGTCAAAAGTGATTGACTTTATTAATTTGACAGGTAGTGTCATTTTAGTATCGTCTCTTAATATTTCAACTTGTACAACATCATCAGGTCTCTTTGAATTAATGTATCCAGTGAGATCAGAAAATTTTGTGATATTAATATTGTCTAATTTCTTAATAATATCTCCAGTCATTAATCCTGCTTGTTCTGCGCCACTTTCAAACTCTACACCAGCTACATAAAAGCCTTCGGCAGTTTTTAGGTTTTCGGCTTTTGCAATTTCGGCTGTAAGTGTACCACCACTTACTCCCAAGATTCCTTTTTGTACCGAACCAAACTGCATGATGTCTTCCATGATCTTACGAGCATTATTTGAAGGTACGGCAAATGCGTATCCTACGTAAGATCCAGTTTGTGAGGTGATGGCAGTATTAATACCAATTAACTCACCAAAGATGTTCACCAAAGCTCCACCGCTGTTCCCAGGGTTGATAGCTGCATCTGTTTGTATAAAGGATTGATAATTTGCATCGCGCTCATCTATATCACGAGCTTTTGCAGATACAATCCCTGCGGTTACTGTTGAGGTTAAATTAAATGGATTACCTACGGCAAGTACCCATTCTCCTACTTTTGTGCCGTCACTATCGCCAAATGGGATATAAGGAAGTTCCTCACCAGCATCTATTTTTAATATTGCGATGTCTGCCTTTGCATCTTTACCTACCACTTCTGCCATGAAGGTTTTGTTGTTGTTTAAAGTAACCTCAACTTCTGTAGCGCCATCTATCACGTGGTTGTTTGTGATTATAAAGCCATCGCCAGAGATGATAACTCCACTTCCTGCACCTACAATGCCTTTATTTGCCTGGCCGCCTCCTCTCAGATATTCCATCATATTACGAGGTTGTCTGTATTCTTGTACGTTCTTAACGTGTACTACACCGTTTACCGTTCTTTCGGCAGCTTCTGTAAAATCTACACCACTTGCAGCAGCAGTGAGTGCTTCATAATTGACCGGTTTATAAGTAGGCGTGTTATCTATTTGAGTAGGGTAAGAAGCTACTTGTATAGGCTGCTCAATAAAGAGTTTATATGACCCTAGCGTTATTGCGCCTGCTAGTACGGCGATTAAAAGTGTTCCTGCGATTTTTTTCATAGTCCGTTGCATTTATTCAATAATCGTTAAAATTAAAAATTTAGTATATCTACGGTTTCTATTTAACTGCCATTTAACACGAGAAACGAAATCGAGATTTGCTATTTTTGTCGTAATAAAGCATTAAAAATGACAATCCCATTTTCAAAATATCAAGGTACTGGCAATGATTTTGTAATCATAGATAACCGTACTCAATACTTTCCCAAAGATGATACCAAACTCATCTCAAAGCTCTGTGACAGAAAGTTTGGCATAGGAGCAGATGGATTAATGCTGTTAGAAAATCATCCTTCGGCAGATTTTAGAATGGTGTACTATAATGCAGATGGTAATGAAAGTAGCATGTGTGGTAATGGTGGACGCTGTTTGGTAGCTTTCGCGAAAGCGTTATCTATTATTGAAAACAAGGCAACCTTTGAAGCGATAGATGGTTTACACGAGGCAAGCATAGAAGGTGATATCGTGCAGCTGAAAATGCAGGATGTATCTGAAATTAAGAAAGATGCTGCTTACACATTTCTAGACACAGGCTCTCCACATCATATTGCAATGGTAGATGATGTAGAAAAAGTGAACGTAAAAGCCGAAGGAGCAGCATTGCGTTACGGTAGTTTATATGGTGAAGCGGGAAGTAATATCAACTTTGTACAGCAATTAGATAATGCTCATTTTGCAGTGCGCACCTATGAGCGAGGAGTAGAGGATGAAACGTTGAGCTGTGGGACAGGAGTGACAGCTGTTGCAATCGCAGCACATACAAATGGCTTAACCACTAGCAATAAAGTAGCGCTAGATGTACAAGGTGGGAAACTGTCTGTACAGTTTGAGAAAACTAATGATGGGTATTCTAATATCTATTTAATAGGTCCTGCAACATTTGTTTTTAAAGGAGAATGGCAATGAAGACATTGCAAGGCACCCATTGCTATTTAAGAGCACTAGAACCAGAGGATATTGATCACGTGTATCGTGTAGAAAATGATGAAGGTTTATGGAGTGTGGGAGAGACACTTGTTCCGTTTTCTAAATATGTGCTCAAAGAATACTTAGCAAACAGTCACCGTGATATCTTTGACGTACGTCAATTGCGCTTAGTGATATGTGATAGTACTTCACATAGTTTTGTAGGTCTTATTGATGTATTTGACTTTGATCCACATAATTTAAGAGCAGGTATAGGTATTGTAATTGCTGGTGAGGAACATAAGAGAAAAGGTTATGCCACAGAGAGTATTAACCTTCTCAAAAATTACTGCAATACACATCTCAATTTACACCAACTATATGCTAATATAGAAGAGGATAATAAGGCAAGTATCTCACTATTTGAAAAAGCAGGTTTTGAGTTAATAGGTATTAAAAAACAGTGGAGACGCAAACGCAGTCTCACTACAGGAAAAGAATCATATATAAACGAATTACTATACCAACACATATTCTAGATGTACATTAAAAAGATTTTACTACTTATAGTTGCCATAGGCATTGTTATAGGAGGCGTATTTGCTTACACAGTATACACTTCTATTTTTTCTGACAATACTGCCTTTAACAATGATCGCGCGCACTTATACATTGCAACAGGATCAGCTTTTAATGATGTGGTTGCAGATCTCTCACCACTCTTAAAAGACGAAGATTCTTTTATTACTGTAGCCGAAAAGAAAGGATATAATGATAATGTAAGACCTGGTCATTACATTATAAAAAAGGGGATGAGTAATAATGAGATTATCAATACCATCCGTATTAAAAATACACCTGTAAAAGTGGCTTTTAATAACCAAGAGCGTTTACAAGATATGGCGGGTAGAGTAGCAACCCAAATAGAAGCGGACAGTATATCGCTTATAACAGCGATGCTAGATACAAACTTCTTGAGAGAGCATGACTTTAATAATGATACTGCACTCACTATGTATATCCCTAATAGCTACGAGTTTTTCTGGAACACGAGTGCAGAAGATTTTAGAGCAAGAATGCTTAGTGAGTATAAAAAATTCTGGAATGCCACGAGATTAGCCAAAGCTGAAGCGCTTAATCTAACTCCACAAGAAGTATACTCGATAGCGGCCATTGTGCAAAAGGAAACTGCCAAAACTGACGAAAGACCTAGAGTGGCCGGTGTGTATTTAAACAGACTTAGAGATGGTATAAAACTAGATGCAGATCCTACTGTTATTTATGCCGTAAAGAGAGAAAAGAAAGATTGGGACATGGTAATAAAACGTGTGCTTTATAAAGATCTAGAAGTAGACTCTCCATATAACACTTATAGAAATAGAGGTATTCCTCCAGGGCCTATATTCATGCCAGATGTAACGGCTATCCAGGCCGTGCTCAATCCAGAAAAGCATAACTACTATTACTTTGTAGCAGATGTAGAAAACTTTGGATATCACAAGTTTGCTAAGACATTGTCACAACACAATGCAAATAGCGCTGCATACAGACGCTGGATCAACAATAAAGGCATCAATCGTTAAGTCCTTGTTAACTTTCATGTTAACAGGTATTAAATGATATTTCTAACACACTAAAGCTCCTTATATTGAAGTTGTTACCGTGATTCTCATAGAGACGCGGTTAACAGAAAATTCCTATTATTAGGAATATGTTCTTTTAATTACAATAGAATAATGGCAAGCCCCGCTTGCAAGCTCTTATGAGAATTACTAAAGATTAGATCACACTAAGTGGTCGGTAATTGTAAACTTTAATTCGATTCATTATATGAAGAGACGTTATTTACTATTAGTAGTATTGCTACCTGTGTTATTTATAATATCTACAGGTTTCATTGTAAAAGATGATAATGGCAATGCGATAGCCGCAATGTGGTTCAAAAACCAGGCAGATACTTTTGTAACTCCTACGCTTGAATCATTTGTACCCGATTTTCCAGGAGGATTTAATAGTCCTGTTCTGGGAACGTCGTATATAGGCTTTAAGGAAGCTTTGGCTTTTAGTGAGTCCAGTGGTAATTATTTTGCAATAAACAGACTTGGTTATAAAGGCAGATACCAGTTTGGTCAATCTACTCTTAAGTGGGTAGGTGTAGACAGTGCAAGAGATTTTATGAATTCTCCAGCCATGCAAGAAAGTGCATTTGATGCGCTTGTTGCAAGGAACAAATATGTTTTACGTGAGTATATCAACGCCTTTGATGGTAAAACAATAGGAGGTCATAAAGTTACCGAAAGTGGTCTCATAGCTGCGGCACATTTATGCGGAGCAGGAAACGTCAAGAAATTTCTTGACTCTGGTGGTGAGGATGTATTTGCAGATGCAAATAATGTACCTCTCACATCTTATCTAAGTCGCTTTGGCAACTTTGATACATCAATTATCCCCGCAAATGCGTCGGCAAAAGCTACTTTATAATTACTAAAAACCCAGACACTAATAGGTCTGGGTTTTTTATTGCGCATTATTTAAGGATCTATATAGTTGAATGCCTTATGTTAAAGTAGTGTTATGTCTTGCTATTAAGGAAGTTTTCTGGTCTACTTTTGCACTGTTATTGTATCGTCTAGTAGTGTAAATTGACGTTTTGAAGTGGGATTGATTGTAGAGAGGAGAGCGTTTTTAAGTCTGTTAGGTGTCGTAAGAGGTGTAAATAGCCTCGTAAATGCAAGTAAATGAGCACAGAACAGTGCTTTTGAGTGATTTGCCGATTAGGCTTGTCCATTACTTAAGATAGTTGTATTTTTGCGCGCCGAAATAGAGAGCACTTTAAGAAAGGTTTTAATTATGACCTTTTGGCGATCGAAAAGCAACCCTATGCTAAGAAACTTGACTAAAGTTACTGTATTACCTTTTATGTTAGGTATTCTGATGATTTCCCCAACATCTGACGAAACATATGATTTTACTCACTACGCTACAGATGGAACATCTCTAGATTATAGCGTTGCCCTTCCTAATGAAACTGAAGAAGTTCCATTTGTTTTTAACCCCACACCACTTACCGGAAAAAATTATACAGGTTTTAAAGAAGCACTTGCTTTTAAAGAATCGAGAGGTGATTACTTAACAATTAATCGTTTTGGTTACCTTGGGAAGTATCAATTTGGTGCATCCACTCTAGACCTTCTAGGTATTACAGATGGATCTGAGTTTTTAGAAGATCCGCTACTTCAAGAACAGGCTTTTTTATTAAATGCTTCCCGTAATAAATGGGTTCTTAGACGTGATATTAAGCGTTTTGAAGGACGATGGATTGCAGGAGTACGAGTGACGGAGTCCGGTATACTTGCCGCAGCTCACCTTGCTGGACCTGGTAGTGTAAAGAAATTTTTAAGATCTGGTGGAGAAATAGGTTTTGCAGATGCCTTTGGGACTAACATACGTAGCTATATGAAGCGATTTTCTGGTTATGATGTGTCTAATGTAAAAGCAGTAAAATATCCATCTATTGACAAATTAACGGCTAGTCTATAAAGTATATAGCTTAGTGTAAGAATATATAAAACATCCAGTATCGTATAGATGCTGGATGTTTTTTTTTACGCTTTCGCGAAAGCGTTATTACTCACACTTAAAACTCTGTCATTGTAGGTGTATTACTAGATAGATACAAGAAGCTACCATCTTTAAAAGGTTGTAAAATGTCAGTTTGTCACTTATGTCGTTGTGGTACTTTTTTCGCTTTAAGCGAGAAAGAATTATTACAAATCAAAACACATATAACATGTCAACAGGAAAAATTAATGTATCGGTAGAGAATATCTTTCCGCTTATTAAAAAGTTCTTATATAGTGATCACGAGATCTTTCTTCGTGAGCTCGTTTCAAATGCAACAGATGCAACACTTAAACTAAAGCACTTAACTTCAATAGGAGAGGCTAGTGTAGATTATGGAAATCCTAAAATTGAGATTAAGATTGATAAAGAAGGAAAGAAACTTCACATTATCGATCAAGGCCTTGGTATGACACAAGATGAGGTTGAAAAGTACATCAACCAACTAGCATTTTCTGGAGCAGAGGAGTTTTTAAATAAGTATGAAGAAGGAGCAAAAGATACTGGAATTATAGGTCATTTTGGTCTAGGTTTCTACTCTGCTTTTATGGTAGCATCTACCGTAGAGATTATCACAAAGTCTTATAAAGATGAGCCAGCAGCACACTGGACGTGTGACGGTAGCCCTAACTTTACACTTGAAGCGGCAGATAAAACTGACAGAGGAACAGAAATCATACTACACATTGCAGATGATAGCTTAGAGTTTCTTGAAGAAAACCGTATCTCTGGATTACTAGCAAAGTATAACAAGTTTATGCCAGTGCCAATTAAGTTTGGTATGAAAACAGAAACACTTCCTAAGCCAGAAGACGCCAAAGAAGAAGATCCTGCACCTACACAAGAGGTAGATAATATCATCAACAACCCAGAACCAGCATGGACTAAGCAACCTGCAGATCTAGAGGATGAAGATTACAAGAATTTCTACCAAGAATTATATCCATCACAATTTGATGAGCCATTATTCAACATTCACTTAAATGTAGATTATCCTTTTAACCTAACAGGAATTTTATACTTCCCTAAATTAGGACAGGATATGAACATGCAAAAGGATCGCATACAGTTATATCAAAACCAAGTTTTTGTAACTGATAATGTAGAAGGTATTGTACCAGATTTCTTGACAATGTTACGCGGAGTGATAGACTCTCCAGATATTCCACTTAACGTATCACGTAGCTATTTACAAGCAGATGGTGCCGTAAAGAAAATCTCTGGTTACATCTCACGTAAAGTAGCAGATAAGCTTAAGTCATTATTTAATAGCGATAGAGCAGACTTTGAGAAGAAATGGAATGACATTAAACTCGTAATCGAGTACGGAATGTTATCTGAAGATAAATTCTTTGAAAAAGCAGATAAGTTTGCTTTATACCCTACAGTAGATGATTCTTACTTTACATGGGAAGAGCTTGAAGCAAAAATAAAAGACAACCAGACGGATAAGGATGGTAAAATGGTGGTGCTTTATGCAAGTGATAAAGATGCACAACACTCATACATAGAAAGTGCAAAGGCAAAAGGATATGAAGTTTTATTACTAGATACTCCTATTGTACCGCACTTAATTCAAAAGCTTGAAACAAGTAAAGAGAACGTGAGCTTTGTACGTGTAGATGGAGATCACATCAATAATCTTATCAAGAAAGACGAAGAAGAGATTTCTAAACTTTCTGACGAGGAGATGGAAACTGTAAAAACTACCATTACAGAAGCGATAGGGACTACTTCTTATACGGTTCAAGTAGAAGCGATGGACAGTAACGCTGCACCATTTATCATTACACAACCTGAGTTTATGCGTCGTATGAAAGAGATGCAGCAAACTGGCGGTGGCGGTGGTATGAACATGTTTGGTAATATGCCAGAGATGTACAACCTTGTAGTAAATGGTAACCATGCACTTGTGTCAGAAATTCTCAATGCAGACTCAGAAGACACTAAGAAGCGTTTAATTACGCAATCATTTGATCTAGCAAAGCTTTCTCAAAACCTTCTTAAAGGAGAGGAGCTTACTAGCTTTATCAAACGTTCTTACGAGATGATTAAATAATTTTACTCGATATTATTTATATCTAGTAAGAAGTAAATTTTATAAAAGCCACTTTTCATTTATGGAAAGTGGCTTTTTGATTTTATAAAAGCGTAACTTTTTAAGTAGCTTACCGTCCTATGAGATAGTAGCGCAATAACTTCACTTGTTATTTTGCAAACGACTACATTTAATAAATAAAAATATCATGTCACTTACTCCTTCTACCATGCTCGATCTGGGTACAAAAGCTCCAGAATTCCAACTTATAGATACAGTTACAAATCAGCTGTGTAGTTACCACGACATAAAAGGAGAACGCGGTACCGTGGTGATGTTTATATGTAATCACTGTCCTTTTGTTGTTCATGTGATAGACGAGATTGTACGTATTGCAAATGATTACCGCGTGCTTGGTTTTGGGTTTGTTGCCATAAGCAGTAATGATATTGTTAAGTATCCGCAAGATGGGCCAGAGATGATGTGGCAAAACGCTCGTAAGAACAATTTCACCTTTCCATACTTGCTTGATGAAACGCAAGAGGTAGCAAAAAACTATAAGGCGGCATGTACTCCAGATCTCTATGTCTTTGGACCTAATGACAAGCTCGTGTATCGCGGTCAGCTAGATAATAGTCGTCCGGGTAATGGAATTCCTGTAAATGGACGTGACCTCAGAGAGGCGCTAGATAACATTTTCAATAGTAAGCCCCAATCTACCCTCCAAAAGCCAAGTATGGGTTGTAACATCAAGTGGAAATCATAAATAGTGTAGTAGGATTATTACGCTTTCGCGAAAGCGTGACTCAATAAATATATCTTTTAAATTCTTAAATATCAGTAAGCGTTAGGGTCGCAGTCTAGAAGTAAGCCGAAAGTAAAGACCGCAAAATCAAAGTGGTGCCACTTAAAATTAAGTTTTTAGGTGCTAGATTTTTTGCTCTCCGTTTTTCTGCTATTTTTACGTAAATCCTAGACTATTGGAAATTTTAGAAAATCTGCGCATCTTAGACGGTATCGACATTTTGCTCGTTGCTACCTTGATGTTTTACTTATACAGGCTCGTTAAGGGAACGGTAGCTATAAATATCTTTATAGGTATTGTGGTGATTTATCTTATCTGGCAACTCACAGTACTTCTCAAAATGGAAATGCTTAGTACCATACTAGGGCAGTTTATAGGCGTAGGTATGTTTGCGCTCATTGTAGTCTTCCAGCAAGAAATTAGAAAGTTTTTATTACTCATAGGAAGCACAAACCTCACGAAGGGCGGACTATTTAAGAATTTTAATTTTTCAAAAAAAGAAGGTGTTCTCAATCTAGATATTCATGCAATTCTAGGAGCTTGTGAGAATATGAGTAACACCAAGACAGGTGCACTTATCATAATAAGAAGGGCAACGAGTCTAGAATTTGTAAAAGACACCGGAGACCGTATGGAGATTGAGGTAAACAGACCTATTATAGAGAGTGTTTTTTATAAGAACTCTACGTTACACGATGGTGCAATGATTATTGAGGATAATAAGATAACAGCAACACGTGTTATTTTGCCTGTAACTCAGGAACGCAATATTCCATTACGCTTTGGACTTAGGCATCGTGCTGCAGTTGGAATCACAGAAAAGACAGACGCACTTGCTCTAGTGGTAAGTGAAGAAAGTGGTGCTATAAACTATATAAAGGATGGTGAATTTGTGCTTTTTGATACCATAGATGAGCTGCGTGTTTTATTAGAACAAGAATTAATGTAACGCCATGTCTAAGAAACCATCAGATAATAGTAAGCTAGATAAAAAGAGTAGTAAGCTTGCTAAAAAAAGCAGAGATGTCCTCGTAGTTTCTGACCACTGTAAAAACTGCGGAACCCCAGTACAACTAGACCAGCGATTCTGTTCTCATTGTGGAGCAAAGCGCATGTATAATAGGCTCAACACCCGTAATCTTCTAGAGGACTTCACAGAGCGTTTTCTCAATATTGAGAATGTATTCTTAAAAACGTTTATCGTATTATTTACCGCACCAGAAGATGTAATCCATGGCTATGTAGAAGGTCTTAGAAAAAAATACATGTCTGCCTTTGGATATTTTGCTGTAGCACTTACCATAACGAGTGTCTATACCTTTTTCTTTAGAAATTGGTTTATTGATTCTGAGAGTTTTTCAGAGTTTTCAAATGGATTTGCTAGCGGATTCAAATCCCCTGATACCACAGTATTGAATGATTACTTGGACTTTGTGTTTGATTATCAAAGTCTCTTTAGTTTTCTGTGTATTCCGCTGTATGCTGTGATTTCAAAACTGGTTTTTTGGAACTATAAGCAATACAATTTTATAGAACATATTGTCATCTATTTGTACACCTATTCTCAGGTTCAGATTTTAATGTCTGTACTTGGTATGCTCTTCATTTGGTCAGATATAGCACAAATGATACTAGGAGTAGTAACTACCGTATTTCCTATAATTTATACGATTTATGTCCTTTATAGAATATTTGATTTAACAATTGAAAAAGCAATACTTAAAACGATATTATTTCTTGCCATACTATTACCGCTATCATGTCTTTTTATGAGTGCTGTGGGTGGGATTATGTATACCACTGGTATGCTTGATGAGTTTGTAGCAGACGTAAAACAGCAATCTGAAATAGCCAGAGCAGCTAGAGAAGCCGCTGTAAAAGCAAAGGACTCTATACGCGCAGATAGTATCAAAGCTGCTGTGCAAATCGTAAAAGATACGCTTAACTAATCTCTTGAATATTAAAACCAACCTATGTCTAAGTTATCTCGCGCTGAGAAAAAAGCTTTAAAAAAGAAACAGAACCAACTAGAAGTAAAGGATACCTGTGTAAACTGCGAGCAATTTATAGCGCTAGATCAAAGGTTTTGCTCACACTGTGGAGGTAAGCGTATTTACAATAAACTCACGTGGCGTAATCTACTAGAAGACTTTGTAGATCGATTTTTTAATCTAGAAAATTCCTTTATAAAAACATTTGTAGCAATGTTCCGCCAGCCAGAAGATGTGATAGGTGGTTATATAAATGGAATGCGCAAGAAGTACCTTCCTGCCTTTAGTTACTTTGCGATAGCAATTACATTTACAGGTTTCTATTATTATCTAATTAGAGGATGGTTCTGGGATAATTACATGGCTGCTCAGACAAGTCTTTTTGATGATACAGTGTCACAAGAACAGATAGATTTTGGTATAGCATTTTCGGATACAGTGAATGAGAATCTATCTCTTTATATGTTTATGATAATACCATTTTTGGCATTAATTTCTAAATTAGTTTTTTGGAACTATAAGAAATACAATCTTGTTGAGCATTTCGTGATTTTTCTCTACACTTACAGTCATATTTCAATTATAAGTGTGGCGCTACAACTCCTTTTTATTTGGAATCAAACGATATTAACGATTCTTGGTTTTTCTGGGTTGGTTTTTATGTTCGCTTTTTCAATTTATGTACTCAAGAAACTTTTTAAGTTAAATACAGGAGCGATGTTATTAAAAACGCTTCTATTTTTTATTGTAATATCTATTTTGTCTTGCTTCATCATTAGTCCACTAGCAGTTTTCGCAGGTTATAAAATTGCTCAAATGAAAGCTAAAGGAGAACAATTGGATGAAAATTCTTTGATAGGCAAGTTTATCAAACCTTTTGAAGAGAAAGCACTGAAGCAAATAAAACAAGACTCCATAAAACAAGACAGCCTCAAACGTCTAGAGTATGAGCTGGAGATCACTCCAGATATGATTAAAAATAGACCTCAGTAGGTATACACTTTCGCGAAAGCGTAACAACAATAAGTTTTCTCACAAATATCTCTTAAACGAGTAGTGATTGTTAGTATATATAAGGTACTTTGATAGACGCAGCATAAGATAATATATGAAACTATTTAAAAAAGAATTTACCAATAATGAGATCCTGTTCTACGTAAGGCGTGCCTTGTGGATTCTCTTTGCGTGGATGCTGGTTGCAAATATTATTTTCTTGTACGACTACGCAACACTCGTATCTGCAGATGCACTTACATCAGATTTTGATTTTGAAGTTTCCTTTAAGGCAAACTTGCTGGTGTCTATCATGGCAGGTTTAATAGGAGGTATTTTTACCGTTAATATTATGGAGCTGTGGTTACGTAAATATGCTTTTTGGAGAGCGCTTATTTACATCACGTTGCTCTATGTCATTATTGCGTTTATTGTAGGTACTGTAGGAGCATATTACTACTATGCAGATTATCTTGGATTACATCTTACCAGTGACTTGCTTTATGATCGCGTGATTTCCTTTTATACCGAGCACATATTCATCAAGAATTTTGTGGTGTGGCTGTTTATTGTCATTCTAACGCTTATCATCCTTATGATTAATGATAAGTATGGTCCAGGCGTTTTTCCAGATTATTTGATGGGACGTTATTTTCATCCTAAAACTGAGACGCGCATTTTCATGTTTGCAGATATTAGAGACGCCACTAGAATTGCCGAAAAACTAGGCGAACAAGAATACTTCAACTTTTTAAAGGATTTCTTTAATGATATCGCTCCAGCTATTATGCAAACTAAGGGCGAGGTATATCAATACGTAGGTGACGAGGTTGTTATCACTTGGAAGATGAAGAACGGCGTAAAAAATGCAAATGCCTTGCGCTGCTATTATCGTATGAAAAATACAATCTACAAGAAATCTATAAAATATTACAAGCGCTATAATGCCTTGCCAGATTTTAAAGTTGGCTTTCATTATGGCCAAGTTACAGTAGGGGAGCTGGGCAAAATAAAGAGAGATATTGCTTTTTCTGGAGACGTACTTAATACTACGGCACGTATCCAGAGCATGTGTAATGAGAAGGGTGTTGATATACTCGCGTCAAAAGCATTTGCAAGTATATTACCTAAGTTGCCAGGCACTACTCGAGTAGTATCTATGGGTGATGAGCTTCTTAAAGGTAAAAAGGAGGAAGTATCGCTAGTAACTTTTGAGCAAGGTAATATTGACTAATCTTTGCAAACTATATACGCTTTCGCGAAAATGTGCTTAACAGATTAATAGTCAGAACTAGCTAGCCTCTGCTTGTGTAAACTGTACTTCATAAAGATTACGGTAATGTCCATCTTCCTTAGCGAGAAGTTCTTTGTGTGTTCCTTGCTCGATGATTTTACCTTTTTCCATTACAATAATTTGATCTGCTTTTTTAATAGTAGCAAGACGGTGAGCAATGACAATAGAGGTTCTTCCTTTAGTAATTTTATTAATCGCTTTTTGGATGAGTTGCTCACTGTGTGAGTCTACAGATGAAGTAGCTTCATCTAGTACAAGAATCGATGGATTACTTACATAAGCTCTTAAAAAAGCAATAAGCTGGCGCTGGCCGCTAGAAAGCATAGAGCCACGCTCTTTTACATTATAGTGATATCCGTCAGGAAGGCTAGAAATAAATTTATGAACGCCAATAGTTTTTGCACTTTCTATCACTGTTTCCTCAGAAATGTCAGGATTGTTAAGCGTGATATTGTTTAAGATAGTGTCGGCAAATAGGAATACGTCTTGTAATACAACGGCAATCTCATTTCTTAGATTGTTCAGTTTTATATCCTTAATGTCTGTCCCGTCTAGTAATATCTTACCGCTATCTATCTCATAAAACCTACTAAGCAAGTTAATGATAGTTGATTTTCCAGCGCCTGTAGATCCTACAATGGCAATGGTTTGCCCTGGTGCTGCAGTAAGTGATATTCCTTTGAGTACCTCTTCATTCTCTACATAAGAAAATCTAACATCTTCAAAGTCTATTTTACCTTGTACGTTGTCAAGTTCTAAGGTTCCTATATCTTGTATAGAAGATTGCGTGTCTAAAATGCCAAAAACACGATTTGCTGCAACCATTCCCATTTGCAGGGTGTTGAACTTATCTGCTATCTGTCTAAGTGGTGTAAAAAGCATCTGGATATAGCTTATAAACGCAGTGATTAATCCTATGGTGATGATGTCACTTTGCGCAGCTTTAAGACCTCCGTACCACACGATGAGACCTATGGTGACAGAAGTACATATCTCTGCAATAGGGAAGAAGATGGAGTTGTACCAAACCGTCTTGTTCCATGCGTCCATGTGCTTTTTATTAATCGCTTGGAATTTTTTATGCTCGATAGCTTCACGGTTAAAAATCTGTACGATTTTCATCCCAGTTACACGTTCTTGTACAAAGGTGTTAAGGTTTGCTACTTGCGTGCGTACTTCCTCAAAAGCTACTTTCATCGCTTTTTGGAATACACGAGTTGCATATAAAATCACCGGGAAAACAGCAAGAACAATGAGCGTAAGTCTCCAGCTCTCATAAAACATAAATGCAAGAACGACACTCATCTTCAATAAATCTGCAATAATCATAAAGAGACCTTGAGAGAAGATACTTGAGATGGTCTCAATATCACCTACGGCTCTAGTAACTAATCTCCCCACTGCCGACTTGTCAAAATATTGCATCTTGAACGTAAGCATGTGATCAAAGAGTTTTACTCTTATATCCTTAATTACTTGTTGCCCTATCCAGTTAGAAAAATAAATAAATATCAGCTGAAATAAAACCTCACCAAAAAGTACAGCGGCCATGAGCCCTAGATAATGGAATAAGTCATCACTAGATCGTTGTGAGATTCCTAAATCTATGGCGTTTTTAAGGAAATATGGGCGGAGCGCAGCACAAAGAGAAAGTACTACGGCAGCTATAGCAGCTATATATAATCTACTGCGATACGGTGTCGTAAAAGCGAGTAAACGTTTAAATAATTGCGTATCAAAAGCTTTTCCTTTAGTCTCTGCCATGATCTTTATAAATTGTTTCTGGGTATAAAATCTCTGTCAAGTACAAACCGCGTCCGGGAACTGATTTTCCAGCCTGTGATCTACTCTTGCCAGTTATTACCTCGTGCATCCATGCAATGTCTCTCTTTCCTTCACCTATTTCTAGTAAAGTACCTACAATGGCTCGTACCATATTACGTAAAAATCTATTTGCCGTAATGTGAAAATGATACTCATCTTCGGTCTCTATCCACGATGCACGTGTAATATCACAAAGATAGGTGTTCACGTCAGTATTTGATTTAGAAAAACACTCAAAATCATTATAGTCAAGCAGTATCGCTGCCGCTTTATTCATAGCTTCAATATGCACTTCATTCCGTACCGTTGGGGCGTGATCTGATGTGAAAGGGTTTTTTTCTTTCCCTATACGATACACATAAGACCTACTAGTGGCGTCAAAACGTGTATGTGCTTTATCGGCCACTTGAAAAATACGTTTAAAGGCTATATCTTTTGGTAAAAGGCGATTGAATTTATGGGTAAGTTTTTCTATGCTTTCTTGAGTAGTAAAATGGTCGCCATCCCAATCAAAATGAGCATACATCTGTGTGGCATGTACACCCGCGTCAGTGCGTCCAGCGCCCATAATTTGGACTGGTTTTCTCAAAATCATAGATAGTGATTTCTCTATCGTTTCTTGCACGGTAACGGCATTAGGTTGACGCTGCCAGCCGTGGTAGTGTTTTCCAAAGTAAGAAAGCTCGATAAAATAACGCACTGTGTTGTATTTTTGTGGCAAATATACGCTTTCGCGAAAGCGCACTCAAATGAAAAAGATACTCCTACTAAGCGATACACATAGTTATATAGATGATCATATCTTGGGGCATGTCGATTGGGCAGATGAGGTCTGGCATGCGGGTGACATAGGTGACTTAGAAGTAACAGAGGCTATAGCAAAACGGAAACCGCTACGAGCTGTTTTTGGAAATATAGATGATACAGAAGCACGACAAGAATTCCCGCTCAATAATAGGTTTACTTGTGAAGGGGTAGATGTTTTGATTACTCACATAGGCGGTTATCCAGGAAGATATTCGCCAGCAATACGCGATGAGATATATAGTAACCCACCTAAGCTGTTTATTTGCGGGCATAGTCACATCTTAAAAGTGATGCCAGATAAAAAAAGAGGCCTCTTACATATGAACCCCGGAGCAATAGGAAAACATGGTTTTCATAAAGTGCGCACCATGCTCAGATTTACGGTTCATGCAGGCAAGATTGAGAATCTTGAGGTGATTGAGGTAGCGCGGTAGCTGTCGCTCTTAGCTATTGATAATCAATTTGTAAGACTTGCAAGTTAAGCTTTGTATTACTTAAAGCTGACAATGTGGAGGTTTGTAACATTTTCGCGCAAGCATATTTGCCTTCCCACTAGTAAATAGTATCTTTGCAGCTCATTAAAAATAAGGATAATGAAAGACGGAATTTACGCAAAGATACATACGCCAAAAGGCGAAATCATTTTAAAATTAGAGCACGAGAAGACACCAGGAACGGTAGGAAACTTTGTGGCGCTAGCAGAAGGAAACCTTGAGAACTCACAAAAGCCTCAAGGAACTCCATATTATGACGGATTAAAATTTCACCGTGTAATTCCTGATTTTATGGTTCAAGGTGGTTGCCCACTAGGAACAGGAACTGGTGATGGAGGATACAAATTTGATGATGAGATTCACCCAGACTTAAAGCACGATGCTCCAGGAAAACTTTCTATGGCAAATGCAGGTCCTGGAACAAACGGAACTCAGTTTTTCATTACACACATCCCTACAGATTGGTTAGACGGTAAGCACACTGTTTTTGGAAACGTTGTAGAAGGACAAGAAGTTGTAAATGCAGTGGCTCAAGGTGATGAGATGACAAAAATCGAAATCATTAGAGTAGGAGCAGATGCAGAAGCATGGAACGCAGTTGAAGCTTTTAGAACTTTTGAAGGTTCAAGAACAAAACGTGTTGAAGAAGAAAAAGCTGCACAAGCTGCAGAAATTGAAGCGCTAGCAACTGGTTTTGAAACTACAGCTAGTGGACTACGCTACCAGATTATACAAAAAGGTACTGGTGCAAAAGCAGAAAAAGGTAAAACAGTTTCTGTACACTATAAAGGAGCACTTCCTGATGGGACTGTGTTTGACAGCTCATTTAAAAGAAACCAACCTATTGACTTTCAATTAGGAGTAGGGCAAGTAATTCCAGGATGGGATGAAGGTATTTCTTTATTAAACGTAGGAGATAAAGCACGCTTAGTAATTCCTTCAGATTTAGGATACGGAAGCGCTGGTGCAGGTGGAGTAATTCCTCCAAATGCAACGCTTGTGTTTGACGTAGAGCTTGTTGCTGTAAAGTAATTAGTTTTTGATATATATTTAAAAAGGTCTGACGTGCGTCAGACCTTTTTTTATGGAATTGAGTCAATAATATTTTGTATCGCAAAGCTTTGCTATTTTTGAAGATATGGAAACACTACAATATCCTATAGGAAAATTTAAAGCACCTGAGCAGATTACTCAAGAGCAACTCACAGCGTGGATTGAAACTTTAGACCAATTACCAGCTAGACTACGAGCCCTCACAAAGGATTTAAGTGACCAGCAGCTAGATACTCCATACCGGCCAGAAGGATGGACGCTAAGACAAGTGGTACATCACCTAGCAGATAGTCATCACAATAGTTACATCCGTTTTAAATGGGCACTTACAGAAGATAATCCTGTGATTAAGGCGTATGACGAGAAGGCATGGACATTACTGCAAGATCTAGAAGGGGCACCTATAGAGTGGTCATTGCGTCATCTTGAGGTAGTCCATTATAAACTGGTGCAATTACTCAAAGTAATGACAGAAGCACAGTACAATAGAACTTTCATTCATCCAGACGGAAATAAAGTAGTAACCCTAGAAGAAAACCTAGGACACTACGCATGGCATAGTAACCATCACTATGCGCATATAGAAAGCCTAATTAAAAGGAGCAATTGGTAGTGATATGTTTAACACATAAAAAAATCCCACATAGTTTACTATGTGGGATTTTTATTTGACAGCAATGTACTAGTTAAAAGTAATTACCATTTTATAATAGAGCTGGCCCAAGTGAATCCGCTACCAAAAGCAGCAAGGACAACAGTGTCACCTTCTTTAATTTTACCATTTTCCCAGGCTTCTGTGAGTGCAATTGGGATTGATGCTGCGGTTGTGTTACCGTATTTCTGGATGTTGTTGTAAACTTTATCATCGCTTAACTTAAACTTTTTCTGCACAAATTGTGAGATGCGTAAGTTGGCTTGATGAGGGATAAGCATGTCAATATCTGACACCTCTAGGTTGTTTTTTTGTAAACCTTCCATAATCACTTCAGAGAAGCGTACTACGGCGTTTTTAAATACAAATTGCCCGTTCATGTGTGGATAATATGGAATATCCTCTTGCGGATTTGTGGCGATAAGCTCAGGAACCCATTGCTCTGTGCTTGGCCCTTTAAGAGAAAGCTCAAGTGCATGCTCACCTTCACTATGTAAATGAGAAGAAAGAATACCTTTACTGTTATCCTCTTCACGAGAAAGTACCGCTGCACCTGCACCGTCACCAAATATGACAGACACACTACGGCCACGAGTAGTAAAGTCAAGACCTCCACTATGATTTTCTGAACCTATGACAAGTACATTTTTATACATGCCAGATTTTATAAACTGATCTGCTGTTGCAAGGGCATATATAAATCCAGAACACTGGTTACGCACATCTAGTGCAGGAACCGTCTCCATACCCATCAAGTGTTGTACTTGAACACCACATCCAGGGAAGTAATAGTCTGGACTAAGCGTTGCAAAAACAATCATGTCGATATCCTTGTTTGTCAAGCCTGAACGTTCTATTGCGATTTCGGCAGCTTTTACACCCATTTTGGCAGTAGAGTTGCCATCACCCTTTTTTATATGTCTTCTTTCTTTTATACCTGTACGTTCTTGGATCCATTCATCATTAGTATCCATCAGTTTTGATAGATCATCATTTGTTACGACGTTTTCGGGAACGTATTTACCAAGACCGGTAATTTTAGAATTATACATAGTGTGTGATGTGTGTTTGAAAGAGGGTTTTGTGATTAGTACGCTTTCGCGAAAGCGTACTAATCATTTTCTCGGGTGTAAAGATACTTTTTTACACGGCGGAGATAAAGCGTAAATGTGTCAATTGCTATGCACGCATAGTTTAATGACATGAGGACATAAAAAAGAGCGCCCGACTAAAAGCGCTCTTTTAAAAAACAACCTAACCAATAAAGTACCGTAAAAGATTACGGTACACTTATTACCGTTTATGCTACAGAATCTGTAGCGATATAATTTTTAAAATTATTGACCTTAATTTGTGCCTTTAAGTCATGCATCAAATTATAAAGTCCAAAAAATGTTCTGTTTATATACAAGAAGTGCTTACTTCCTCTATTTCCATTCATTTTGCGTATTTCTGTATCCTTACTGTACTTCTCACTTAGCACTGCTATTTGATCAAAGAAGGTACTGTCTCTAAAATCAAAATCTTCTTGTTGCATAGGTTGCGTAAACAAACTCAACATCTCGTGGAAGAGTGCCGAAAAGAATGTTACAGTATCTGCATCATCATCTTTTCTCAGTATTTCTAGCTGATATAGTTTCTCTTCAAAAACAGCAGGATTATTAATATTTGCTGGCTCTGCTAGTTCGAAATAAGGAATGTAAAAGTCTTCTGGAACGTGCTTAATACATCCAAAGTCTATTGCGATAAGATTATTATCATTATCTACCATAAAATTCCCAGGATGCGGATCTGCATGTATACGTTTGAGTACATGCATTTGATACATGTAGAAATCCCATAGAGCTTGTCCTAATTTATTGGCAGCTTCTTGATTGGTATTATGTGCTACAAATTCGCTCAAGTGCTCGCCATCCATCCAGTCCATAGTAAGGATGCGTTCGCTTGATAACTCTTCGTAATACTTAGGAAAAGTAAGGTTAGGTATTGCTGCACAGTCTTCTGTCATGGCAATACTTTGAGCAAGCTCAAGATTATAATCTGTTTCCTCAAGAAGCTTGTCTTCTATCTCTTTAAAGAACTTTTCTTTTCCTTCACCTTGAAGGTTAAACATCTTTTTTGCAATAGGTTTTACTAATGCCAGATCACTACTGATACTGTCTGCGACTCCTGGATATTGGATTTTCACAGCAAGTTTTTTCCCATTTAATGTCGCTTGGTGAACTTGGCCTATACTGGCCGCGTTTACACTTTGAGCCGCAAACGTATCAAATAGATCTTCTGGGTATTTACCTAGATATTTTTTAAATGTCTTACGCACTAAGGGTGCAGAAAGTGGGGGAACTGAAAATTGTGATAAAGAAAATTTTTCTACATACGCTTTAGGCATAATGTTTTTCTCCATACTAAGCATTTGTGCTACCTTAAGTGCACTACCTTTTAAACTCTTTAAGCCGTCATAAATATCCTCAGCATTATCTTCATTGAGTTGATCCTTTGTTAAGGAAGGATTAACCACTTTCTTGCCGTAATACTTGGCATAATTAGCGCCTACTTTTACGCCAGTGGTAACGAGCTTAGAAGCTCTCTGGAGTTTATTAGTAGGTATGTGGTCTATTGTTTTCATATATGGAATCCCAAGAGGGATGTGTATTAAAATTTATTATTTAAGAACTTAGTCTTTATGATTTTGAGCCAAAGTTTTCTTTGAACAAGAACTTGCCAAAATCAATAATACTCTCTAAAGGTGTAGTCTCAAAAATGTCAAAAATTGCATTGACAGATTTTTCAATAGCTACATCTGTTTTCTCAAATCCTGGAGAGTTATCACTCATCCAATATTTTAATAAGAATAAGAATTGTACCCATGCTCCTTCGCTAAATAAACGAACAGGATTATTTGTAATCTTATAGTTCTTATCATCATTGCCAGCTTCAATAAGGTTTGATGCATATGAAGTGAGATGTCCTCTCAACTCCTTGAGCTGACTCATATTCTTAAGCATGTTTTTATGCTTGTCTAGAGAAAATAAGACATAACTTCTATTTGCTGTGAGCAATTCAAACATCGTAAAGAAGTAAGAAAGCATCTTTTCCTTATTTGGATAGCTGTCATAATCACTGTCCATATGTAGCACAGCTACAGTATTGGTGTGAAAAGCATTCCAAATACCAGCTTTAAGGTTATCAAAAGATCCAAAGAATTGATAGAATTCTGATTCTTCAATTTTTAGGTCTTTGCAAAATTTATATATAGTCTTTGGCTCCTCTCCATGTTCTAATACATAATCCATGTATGCAGAGATAATCATGGTAGAAGTAACTGCTTTCTTTTTGGCAGTTGTTTTTTTAGTCGGTGTCTTTGTAGTTGCCATAATACTTGTTGTTTGATGTAAAGATACATTATGTTTATCGTTGTTGCGATTTGATTAAACAAAAGTTAAGTTAAAATTATTTCAAATTATATGAAACTCTATGACTGTAATAGAGATGCATATTTGACGCTATAGATATATAGGAGAGTGTTAGAAGTACGCTTTCGCGAAAGCGTAACAACATTATACACGCATCTGTCTTATAATAGCTAGCTGCATATGCCTAGCTGTGACACCTTGTCATACTTTCTCTAGTGGCATACTCCTTGTCTATTTGTGTTTGTTGAAAATTAATAACACTTAAATACATATATAATGAGTAAAATAATAGGAATTGACTTGGGTACTACCAACTCGTGCGTTGCTGTAATGGAAGGTAACGAACCAACGGTAATCCCTAATGCAGAAGGTAAGAGAACTACACCATCTGTAATCGCTTTTGTAGAAGGCGGTGAGATTAAGGTGGGAGACCCTGCAAAAAGACAAGCTGTAACAAACCCTACAAAGACGGTTGCTTCTATCAAGCGTTTTATGGGAAACAAGTACAGCGATAGTACTAAAGAAGCAGATCGTAGTGCTTACAATGTTGTAAAAGGTGATAATGACACTCCACGTGTTGATATTGATGGACGTTTATACACGCCACAAGAGCTTAGTGCAATGGTTCTTCAAAAAATGAAGAAAACTGCCGAAGATTACTTAGGACAAGATGTAACTCGTGCGGTAATTACTGTACCTGCTTATTTTAATGATAGTCAGCGTCAAGCTACTAAAGAAGCTGGAGAAATCGCAGGTCTTAAAGTAGAGCGTATCATAAACGAGCCTACTGCAGCAGCACTAGCTTACGGACTTGATAAGAAAGATACAGATCAAAAAATCGTTGTATTTGACTTTGGAGGAGGAACGCATGATGTTTCTATCCTTGAGTTAGGTGACGGAGTTTTTGAAGTATTATCAACAGATGGTGATACACACTTAGGTGGAGATGACGTAGATCAAAAAATTATCGATTGGCTTGCAGATGAGTTTAAGGCTGAGGAAGACATGGACCTTCGTAAAGATCCTATGGCACTACAGAGACTTAAAGAAGCAGCTGAGAAAGCAAAAATTGAGCTTTCATCATCTACATCTACAGAGGTAAACTTACCTTATGTTACTGCAACAGCATCTGGACCTAAGCACTTAGTACGTACATTAAGTCGTGCAAAGTTTGAGGCACTTATTGATGATTTAGTAAAAAGAACTATCGAGCCATGTCAAACAGCACTTAAGGCTGCTGGATTAAGTACAGGCGATATAGATGAAATTATATTAGTAGGAGGATCTACTCGTATTCCTGCAGTACAGGCAGCGGTAGAAAAATTCTTTGGTAAAGCACCATCAAAAGGAGTAAATCCTGATGAGGTTGTAGCTGTAGGAGCTGCTATCCAAGGAGGTGTACTTACTGGAGATGTAAAAGATGTTTTACTTCTTGATGTAACTCCACTTTCATTAGGTATTGAAACAATGGGTAATGTATTTACAAAGCTTATTGAGTCTAATACTACAATCCCTACTAAAAAGTCACAAGTATTCTCTACAGCGGCAGATAACCAACCAAGTGTTGATATCCACGTATTACAAGGAGAAAGACCAATGGCTGCAGATAACAATACAATAGGACGTTTCCAACTTACAGATATTCCACCAGCACAGCGTGGGGTACCTCAAATTGAAGTTGTTTTTGATATTGATGCAAACGGAATCATTAAAGTTTCTGCAATAGATAAGGCTACTGGAAAATCTCAAGATATTCGTATCGAGGCATCTTCTGGACTTTCTGAAGAAGAAATTGCAAAGATGAAAGCAGAAGCAGAAGCAAATGCAGAGTCTGATGCAAAAGCAAAAGAAACTGCAGACAAAATCAACGAAGCAGATGGTATGATTTTCCAAACGGAAAAGCAACTAACTGAATTTGGTGATAAATTATCTGATGATAAGAAGAAGCCTATCGAGGATGCACTTGCAGAATTGAAAGCAGCTTATGAAACTAAGTCTGTAGATGCTATTACTCCAGCACTTGATAAAATCAACGAAGCTTGGAAAGTAGCCTCTGAAGAAATGTATAAAGCACAAGCAGAAGGAGCTGGACAACCAGGACCTGATGCACAAGCTGGAGGAGATGCAGGAGCAGATACCGCTAGTGATGTGGAAGACGTAGACTTCGAAGAAGTTAAGTAGCCTGTGCTGAGCGAAGTCGAAGTATAGATTTTGAGGAAGTGAAGTAATCATTTTCGCGAAAGCGGAATTATTTGAGACGTATGATTTAATATCCCATACATCTTCAAATCAATAATAGAAAAGTCTCACAACGTATGTTGTGAGACTTTTTTTTATGTCTTTTTTCTAACTGTATTTATACTATAGTTTGGAGCTTATCTAATTCTTATGTTCTTACAATTAGATTTGAAGTGATATTTTAGGTGTTTCCCATATGGTAATGTCCATATTTACAGCGAATTACTGTCAAATTATTCTATTTTTATGAAATAAGACGAAGATGTGTTATTTTGTAATTAACTGATAATCAGTAATACCGAAGTATTATAACGAGAGTAATGTGTATTTCGTCGATATTAATTAACATAAAATTAGGTTTGTATAAGCGGTCTGATTTATCTTCGTTGCACCTTAATCCAACTTAACTATGGGGAAATTATACCTTTTTCTTACTTTATTGTTATGCTCTACGGTAACGGCTTTTAGTCAGTGTGCCCAGGTAGAGACATTTACTGTGTGCGACATGAATGTTGTAGATGGTAACGGTGATTCAATTCCAGATGGAATCATAAATCTCTATGAAGAGTTTTCTGCAATTACCGGAACAACAATCACTCCTGCAGATGGGATGTGGTTTGATCCAAACTTTAATTTTGCACTTGATGTTGTAACAGGAGACTTGTTTTTATGGGATCTTGATAGCTCATCTGAAGATATTGCAGATTATCAATTTGAGTTTCTTAATGGAGCTACAGGATGTCCAGATGATGTGCAGTTTTTATTTAATGTAGTTTTAGGACCTTACTCAGGAACCGCAGCAAGTACTACTGCAGGTGGAGTGAATCTTCAAGTATGTCAAGAGTCTACACTTACAGATTGTAACGAGACCTTTTCTATTGATTTATTTCAAACTTTTATTTCTAATCCAAGTCCACATAGAAACGGAACTTGGAGTTATCTTGGAGGAGGCAGCTTTCTTGCAGATCTAGATGAAAATACGGGGATTGCGCAAACTGAGATTCCTTATTCTGCGGGTCCTCCATTAGTAGACGAACAAACATATAATTTTAGATATACTGTTCCGGGAATTTCTCCATGCGACACAGAGCAGTTTACGGATGTAGTAGTTACTGTAGTGAGAGAGCCCTTCTCTGGTTTTGCAGATGAGGTTTTAGTGTGTGAGACTGAAATAATATCTGGTAGTTTGGGCGTAGTAGACTTATCAAGTGATCAGTACCTTATAGCGGAAGATATAGAAGGAATATGGATTGACTCTAGCGGAACAGGACAGATTTCAAACCCTGGTGATTCGACGATTGATTTTAGTGAGATTTATCAAGATCTAGTTGCAACTAATCCTCGCTTTGGACAACAAACTTATAATTTTAATTATTTTGTTGAAAGTCGTTCTGGTGTTTGTAATTCTGATACTTCAACAGTTTCATTTACAATTGGAGAATATATACGCCCTTTTGCTCAAACGGAAGAAGAGCAAATATTTTGTATAGAGGATGAATCTTTAACTACGGTGAATCTTTATGACTACATAGAATTTACTACTGAAAACGGAGTCTTATATGACTACCCTAATGATGGGTGTACAGATTGGGAATACATATCAGGGCCAGCCCCTACAGATACTGATTCGGCTCTTGGGTTGATAAATAATGCTTTAACAACAAATGAGAATACAGGAGCTTGTCAAGCTTCATCAAGCTATACAAGTTTAGGTACAATTGATATTTCAAACTTAACGGCTGCCGATGCTGGAACATATACATTCAGGTATACAGTATTGGGTTCGTATAATGGAGTTGGAAATAGTATTAATTATACCTCAGGATTTGAATGTGAGGGTCCTCAAACATTAACAAATATTAATGTATGCCCAGGACAGAGTGCTCTAATTACTATTACTATTGGAGCCGCAGAATATGCGGGTGAAGATACTGCTGGTGTTGAAGTTTGTGAATCATTAGAGACTGTTATACTTACAGATTTACTTGAAACAGACGGGTCACAAATAGTCTATACTGGTCCAAATGGTACTTGGACAAATGTTGATAATGGTGAAGTAATTGATAATAACTTTACATTACCTGAAATCACAAACGGATCGGAAGTTTTTAATTTTTTATATGTTACTTCATCGATAGATGGATGTGCTTCAAGTGGAGTTTCTTTAGATTTTACAGTATATCAGCAGTTTGATCCAGGAGAAAGTGGACCACTAGTAGTTTGTAATGATGCGGGTGAGGTTGATCTCTTTACATTGTTAGGGGGAACGCCAGATACCAATGGTATCTGGTCTGGCCCTGATGGTTTTACAACTACAGATAATGTTGCTTTGTTTACACCAGGAACAAGTGTAGAAGGAGAGTATATCTATACCGTTCCGGCAAACGGAACCTGTGAAGAAGCGTCTGCAACGGTAGATGTGACTTTAGGAGATGCAATATATGCAGGGGAAGATACTACGGGTGTTGAATTATGTAATACAACGACAACTGTAGATTTAATTACACTTCTAGAAGATAACGGCACAGACACTATAGATGCTAATGGTGAGTGGACCGATAGCTCTGGAGCAGTTATAGTAAATCCATTTACAATACCAACAATTACAGGTTCTCAATTATTTGCTTTTGAATATAGTACTATAACGCAGGATGGTTGTGAAGACATAGCAACATTATCTTTTACAGTTTTTGAGCAAGGTGACGCTGGTATAGATGCAGCTTATGAAACTTGTGAAGATGGAACCACTATAAATCTCTTTACATTATTAGGAGGTACACCAGATATAAATGGAACTTGGTCTGGCCCTAATGGATATACCACTACGGATAATGAAGCTAACTTTGACCCATCTGTAAATGCAGAAGGCGCTTATGTTTACACTATAGCCGCAAATGGTGCTTGTGAAGCGGTAACTGCTACGGTGACGGTTTCATTCTTTGCAACAAATTATGCCGGAGAAGATACTACGGGAGTGGAGCTTTGTGATGATAGTTTTACAAATCCTATTGATCTAATTTCATTACTAGAAACTAACGGTACAGATGCAGTTTACGTTGGAACACAAGGAGTTTGGACAGATACTGTCACTGGCGATGTAGTTAGTAATCCATTTACAGTTCCTGCTGTAGATGGGCAGCAAGTATTTAACTATACGTATACAACAACTACAGATGATGGTTGTGGAGATGCAGCAACATTATCGTTTACTGTTTTTGAAAGTAGTAATGCTGGAACTGGAGGTACTTTTCAGGCTTGTGAGGATGGCGCTATTGTAGATTTATTTACAATTTTAGGAGGAAGTCCTGATAGTAATGGTAGCTGGTCTGGTCCAGAAGGATATGCTACAGCAGATAATGATGGTTCTATTGACCCTATGACTGCAGTAAGCGGTGACTACGTGTATACCATTGCAGCAAACGGAGCATGTGATGCGGTGAGTGCAACGATATCAGTAAGTATTGTACCTGTCTCAAACGCAGGTGACGATATAGATACTTTTGTTTGTGCAGGAGATTACACAACTTCTTTATTTGGATTATTATCTGACGACGCTCAGCTTACTGGAGAATTTATAAACATCGATACATCAGAAACGGTAGTAGATGGATTAATTGATGTGGGAGCCTTAGGTGAAGGCACTTTCTCATATCTATACATAGTTTTTACAGATGCATGTGGTCAGGATGATGCAACTATTACATTTACTATTACACCAGTCATGGCACCTACAGTTGTATTAAATGAACCTTTTATCTGTATTAATGACGGAGTTACCTTAGTGAATCTTGTTGTTAGTGTAGAAGACTTTGTTTGGTACGCTTCCGCGGAAGGTGGAGATCCTTTACCATTATCTACATTACTAGTAGATGCGACGACTTACTATGTGAGTGCGGTAGATGACAACGGATGTGAATCACCTAGAGTACCATATCTAGCAGATGTTTTACCACTAAGCGATGGAAGATGTCAGATTCAAATCTCTGATGGAGTGTCAGACAATGATGATGGTCAGAATGACTTCTTAGAATTAGGAACTTTACCGAATATCTTCCCGAATTTTGATATTCAAATTTTCAATAGATACGGAACTATCGTTTACAGAGGAAATAGAAATACGCCACTTTTCGATGGAAGTTCTAATACAGGATCTGGATTAGGTGATCAACTACCTACAGGTGTATATTTTTACATCTTCTATCCTAATGATTCAAACTCAGAACCGATAGACGGATCTTTTTACTTAAGTAGATAAAAAAACAACCTCAAGATGAAATTTAAAATATTCATACTAGCGGCATTTTGTAGTTTATCTACGTTTGCTCAACAAGAACCACAGTACACGCAGTACATGTACAATCAAGGTGTGGTAAATCCAGCCTATATGATTAATGAACCAGGACTTATAAGAGTAGGTAGTTTGTACCGCTCTCAATGGGTAGGTCTAGATGGTGCGCCAAAAACAGCAAATGTTTTTGCAAATATTCCTCTTAACGAGCGAGTAGAAATAGGCGTAAACTATGTAAATGATCAAATAGGAGACGTACTTACTACAAATAATTTTAATGTAAATTTTGCTTACAGAATTAATGTAGCAGAAAATACAAACCTATCTTTTGGATTAAAATTAGGCGTAGATAATCAGAGTCTTGATTTTACAGATCAAAATGTAGGAGGAGATTTAGCTTTTCAAAATGGGGAAACTACCTCACTAGATGTTGGTGTAGGAGCTTTTCTTTTTAAAGATAATTACTACATTGGGTTAAGTTCGCCAAGCGTGATACCGTACAAAATTGAAAATAATTTTGGCAATGGTGATTCCTCTATTCTATATAAGAAAGATCCTACTGCATATTTAATGGCAGGTTATGTGTATGATGTGAGTGATGTGCTTAAAATAAAGCCTTCTGCTGTAGCAAAGTGGATAAGCGGAGCTCCATTAACCTACGACCTTTCTCTAAACGCCTTGTATGACGAGAAATTTGAACTCGGGGTTTCATACAGACATCAAGATGCTATTGCAGCACTAGCAGGATTTAATATTACAAATGATTTAAAAATAGGATACAGTTATGACTTTAATGTGAGCGACCTTAATCGCTTTAATAATGGAAGTCACGAGGTAGTACTATTATACACATTTGACTTGCTAGGATTACAAAAACGTTACATCTCACCAAGATTTTACTAAGATGAAAAATATATACACATTACTTATTTTACTCTGTGTAAGTGCAAGTGCATTTGGGCAAGTACAAAAGGGAGATCGTTTTTTTAATAAAGGAGACTACGCGGGTGCTGCAAAGTATTATGAAGTGGCTTTAAGAAAAAATAACTCTAAAGAAATATTAGGAAAGGTTATTGACGCTTATTACCTAGATCAAGATTATAGAAATGCATCTATATATCTTAATCAACTAGTGGGACAGCGATTTAATGATGCAGATAGAACGTATGATAATGAGTTTAACTTTAAAATGTTTCATGTTCTTAATGCTACTGTAAGTTCAGATAAGGTGGTGGATTACCTTGATCTTTATTATAAAAATAGAGGTGAAGACTTTGATAAAGTAGCGGCTCTTGATCTTATAAAGGAATTAAGAAAGAGAAACCCAAAATTTGACGCAACTAAGAGTAATATAAGCTCAGAAGCAGACGATTTTGGACCTGTAAGAGTAGGAGATAGTGTTTTCTTTACATCAGATAGATTAAATGACGATGTACTTAGAACCTTATTTGCAAAGCGTTTTAAGACAACGCAAAGACCATTCTTAGATATTTATGGAGTAAGAGTAAATGATAAGAATGAACTCGCTGGTGAAGCAGTTAGGCTTGAGCAAGGTGTAAACTCACCATTGCATGATGGTAACTTATGTTTTAATACAGCAGGAGATGAGATGTACCTATCTCGTAGTGCTTATGAAAACGGTGATAGCGGGAAGATCTTTGATGAGGAAGGGACTAATAGAGTTCATCTTTATAAAAGTGTTCGCATAGATGGAATATGGAGAGAAGCAGAGCGTCTGTCATTTGTAAATGAGAATTACTCTTACATGCATCCTACACTTACTAGAGATGGAAAACGCTTGTACTTTGCCTCAGATATGGAAGGAGGTCTTGGCGGGTTTGATATCTACTATGTAACTGTACAACTAGATGGCACCTATAGTACTCCGGTAAATTTGGGACCTACAATTAATACTATTCATAGGGAGCAGTTCCCGTTTGTTTCAAACACAGGAGATTTATATTTTGCTACAGATGGACGTTTAGGTTTAGGTCTGCTTGATATTTTTGTAGCACCACTTACAGTAAAAGGATTTACTGAGCCTATTAATCTAGGAGCACCTATAAATTCTAGATACGACGATTTTAGTTTAAGCTACTATTCTGATAATAACGGATTGTATGCCACTAATCGTAACGGAACTGATGATGATATTTATAGTTTTGTGCAAACTGGAGAAATCATAACTCGCGAATTTAAAACGCAGTTTGAAGTGCGTGATGCAGATACTGATGAACTTATCTCAGATGCAGCAATACAGATCCTAGGATATCAAGGTAAAGAAGTTTATGCAGACCGTAAAGAAGATGCCGCACCTTTCCAAGTGCCACTTACTGTAGATGATTATACGTTTATAGCTTCTGGAGATAATCATGAAGAAGGACGTATGGATATTCAAATACGAGGCATACAGACATCGCCTTATGTAATCAAAGTAAAGAGAATATTTACAGACAGTGAGCTCGCCCTTATGAAAGAAAAGAATCTTTCTAAAGACCTTAAAGAGAAAGATCCAAGTCGTTTTGAGTTGCTTACAGATGTGAATGCTCCACAAGTAGTAGAGAAGGAAGGCAAGCTATATATGGATGTCGCTCCTATTTATTTTGATTTTGATTTATATGTAGTACGTGAAGACTCAAGAGCTGTACTTGATAGACTGGCAGCTAAGCTTGTCAAATACGAGCGTATTAAAATAAAAGTAAGTTCTCACACAGATAGTCGTGGTCCAGCAGCATATAATATGCCGCTATCAGAAAAAAGAGCAAAAAGTACCTTTGACTATCTAGTTAGTAAAGGAATTGATGCTTCTAGAATACAATACCAAGGATATGGCGATACAGAGCCTGTGATTAACTGTCCTGTAGGTAAATGCACAGAAGATGATCATCAGCTTAACAGGCGTAGTGAATTTGAAATCACTGGTTATTAATAAGCATTTCTTTAAATAACAAAATCGGCAATTCAATAGAGTTGCCGATTTTTTTTTGTTTTACGCTTTCGCGAAAGCGTAACCTACACCATTAATTTACTCTTCCAGTGCAGTTAATATCTTTGGGAAGAATGCTGTGTGAACCTCATGAATGCCAGAAAACACAACAACTTCAAGACGATTTCCAAAAAGAGCAGAACCGTTGAGATGCTGTTCTGTAACACGAGCTTCTGTGATATATTCGTCTTTATCTCCATAAATATATGTGACTGGAGTTGTGGTAGAAAGATGCTCAAAATCCGTCGGATTTAACTCGGCTGGTATGGCGCCAGAATGTAGTAAAAGATAGGAACAATCTATTTTTCTAGAAGCAATCCATCTGGTGACGATAGATACACCTTGAGAATACCCCATCATGATCACGTTTACAGCACTTTTATCGATAGATGCTAGTTCTGTAGTCCATAGCTCATCAAGGTAATTAAAAACATTGTCCTTCTCTGTTTCTGTATTTTCTTTAGTGAGCCAGCTAGCGCCTACATATTTAAAACGCTTGTCTTGGTAATATTTACTAGGTGCCTGTGGGGCTATGATGTAATTCTCTTCTGGTGGAAGCTCCTTGAAGTAATTGATAAAATACCTTGACAAGTAGCCCATGCCGTGAAAAACGAACCAAACATTCTTAGTTTTTTCTGATAGCTCGTTAAGGGTGGAGTACGTATTAGTATGTGTGTAGGGTATATTTTTTTCTATCATGAATAGTATAAAATTTTATAGGATATATGTTTCAAGGTAATCTCGCAATATTGCATAAAAAAAAACCACTCATGGAGTGGTTTTTAAATAGAATAGGATCACCTATATGTTAATTCCTACAGGTAGTAATTTTTTGTATTTACGTCTGTTAGAACGCATGAATTTTGCAATTTCAGGACTCGTAGGTACGAGGCTTATTTCTCTCTCTGCAACTTCATTAAATACTGCTATAATAAATTCATTCATGTGCTCCTCTGTGCCTTCTGGCATGAAGATTTTTGTCAGGAAGATTTTACGCTCTTGTAACGAGTATTCCATTTTTGCCATTTTCCCTGCAAATGTTGCTTCAAACTGTCTTTGGAACTCATTATCTGTCAATTCAACTGCTGTCGTCGCTTCCATAAATTTTGAAAAATATTTAAAGTATTTGTAAAATTATTAACGGGGTTATTAGAAATCTCTCCTTAATTTTGACCCCTAAGAGGCAAGAAATAATAAGATAATCAAATCTTAATAATTTCTTTTTGAGAAAGTCTTGCAAATGTATAAAAAATTCCCGAAATAGAGCACTTCTCTTATGTTAAACCCTTACTTATAAGTTAGATGACGCACGTGTATTTAATGCCAGGTATGGCGGCCAATCCTTCTATTTTTGAGAATATAAAGTTACCCGAGGATTCTTATCAAATTCATTTGCTAGAATGGTTCATTCCAGGGGTAGATGAGTCGCTACAAGACTATGCCTTGAGAATGACAACTCATATTAAGCATGACAATATTATATTGCTAGGCGTTAGTTTTGGCGGGATACTCGTACAAGAAATGGCAAAGCATATTAAGGTGGCAAAGCTTATCATTGTGAGTAGTGTTAAGACTAAGCATGAGTTACCACGTAGAATGAAGCTTTCGCGAAAGCTAAAGTTATACAACATATTGCCTACAAGATTAGTAGAAGATATAGATACACTTGCAAAATATGCCTTTGGCGAGACTATAAAAAATAGAGTGGCACTATATAAAAAGTACCTATCTATGAATGATAGAAGGTACTTGAGTTGGGCAGTAAAAGAAATGGTCTGTTGGGATCAAGAAACTGCGCCGCCAGAAATTATTCACATACACGGAAGTGCAGATAAGGTCTTCCCATTGAAGTATATAGATAACTGTATTAATATAGAAGGAGGGACTCACATTATGGTGATAACTCGAGCAAAATGGTTTAATAAAAACTTAATCGAACTGATTGAAAATGATTACATTGATTTAAAATAGAAAAGATGATGATAATGATAAAGAAAGTTGTTGCAGGTATTGCAGTAGTAGCTATTGCAGGCCTAGTTATAAACTCTGCACAAGCACCACAAGAAGAAGTGGTAGAAGAAAAAGGAGAGGTGCAGAATGAAAAAATGACATCAAAGAGGTTACTTAATGACTATAACGTGTATGCCATCCCAATGCCAGATGGATTAAACTTTGCAGGTGAGGCAGTTCCTGTTGAAAATCCGGATATACTGGAACGTATGGATCGTGAGCTCCTTGTGAACACGTACTGGCAGTCTAATGCGTTACTTATTTTTAAAAGAGCAAATAAATATTTTCCAACTATCGAAAAGATTCTAGCAGAAGAAGGTGTACCAGATGATCTTAAATATCTGGCAGTAATAGAAAGCGGACTGACACAAGCAGTTTCTCCTGCTAGAGCGACTGGTTTCTGGCAAATTCTAAAAGAAACTGGAAGAGAATACGGCCTAGAAGTAAACGATAATGTAGATGAGAGATATCATGTAGAAAAATCTACACGTGCTGCTTGTAAATATTTAAAGCAGTCTAAGGAGAAATTTGGAAGCTGGACAGCTGCAGCAGCTGCTTATAATGCCGGTAATTATGGAGTTTCTCGTCGTTTTAAAGAGCAAAATGTACAAGACTATTATGATTTGCTTTTAGGAGAGGAAACTGGTCGTTACGTATTTAGAATTATTGCTCTCAAGGAGATTTTAAGCAATCCAAAGAAGTATGGTTTCAACTTTAGAGCAGAGGATCTATATGCAGAGGTACCTACGTATAAGGTAGAAGTAGACACGGCAGTGACAGATTTTGTAAAATTTGCAGAGCGTTTTGACATTAACTATAAGCTTCTTAAACTTCACAACCCTTGGTTACGTGAGACTAAACTAAATAATAGTTCAGGAAAGAAGTATTATATAGAGATACCAGAAAAAGGTGCTTACACACTAGGTAGATAGTACTCATAAATAATCAATTAATAAATAGGCATCTCATTTTATAAAATGAGATGCCTATTTTTATTTATAACACTCTCTAATATGGTATTTTTATTGAAACAAAATTTAATAAAATGAATGCATCAGTTATTATAGCGCTTATAGCCATAGGTCTTATTGCCGGAGTGTTGAGTGGTGTTATGGGAGTAGGTGGAGGTGTTATTATGATACCTCTTATGATTATGTTACTGCACTTTAATCAGCATGAAGCTCAAGGTACGAGTCTTGCTGTACTTGCAGTTCCAGTAACATTCCTTGCTGCTTATAATTACTATAACGAAGGCTATGTAAACTGGAAATATGCTGCGGTTATCGCTGTGTTTTTTGTGGTAGGCGGATTTTTAGGATCAAAACTAGCTGTAAATCTTGATCAAAAAACGCTTAAAAGAATCTTTGGAGCGGTGCTTCTCGTTCTTTCTATAAAAATGCTGTGGGGTAAATAACTACTAATTGATAACTATAGGATCATCACTTAGTAGTTGCTGGTTGTACAGTAACTCTGTAAGCATCCCTTTGTATAGTTCAAAATTATTGGTAGTAGATAATGCTTCATCTTGAGACAGCTTGTTAGATAGACGTCTTTTAATATCTATAATTTCCTTATCTGAAGTAATTGTGTAAGCAAGAGGGAGCCCTAAAGAATGCTTAAGGTTCTTGATAACCAAAGAGTAATTATTCTCAGAATCATCAACATAAAGTATGTCTATATTGCGATCATAGTCTTTGCTTAATTTTTTTACTTGCTTAACATCTCCCCAAAATAGGAGTACAATCGCTACATCATCACCATATTGATTTGCCAGCTCGTTAAGAGCAGCTTGCTCTCCTTTGCTGCTTATTCTCCAGCTAGAATAGGTGAGTAACATTACAGGTTTATTATAATCTGCTAAAGATTTACTTTTCTTTGAAGTGGTTTTAACCTTAAAATTATTCATCAAAGATCCTACAAGTTTGTCCTCTACAAGATTATCAAAAAGCACTTTGACTTTGTCTTGTTCAAGATTTCTAATGGCTTCTTCGGCTTGTAATAAATAAGAAGGAAGGTGAGCATCTAGCGCTTCAGAAAAGAACATCTGAGAGTTCTGTGCTGATAGGTTAGAAATTGCTGTAAATACGAGTAAAAGTAATAATTTTCTCATAGTCTAATGATTTGGGACTATAAAGATAGGAGGGAAGAAAGGTGTAGAAAAATATTTTCGTTAACTGACTTATAAATTGGGTTAAAACGCAATAATCTGTACTATATTGATTCTTTTAGATGCGTAAAAACTTGATATTTAGTACTTTTTGTAAGAATGTCATATTCTTGTTAGTTTTCCTTAGGAGAATTTCACTTCAAATATTGCCTGTTAATTCCCGTCTGTTTTAACGGATTTTAATAGTCTTGGTGTGTTCATCAAGGTTGGATTTTGAGTGCGTTGTGTAGAGGTGTTTTGGTTACGCTCTAATAAAGCTTCTTTCTCAAGTTTGCTCTTTTCATCTAGATTTTCTTGTCCATATTTTGGCTTATTTTCTTCTCGATTTTCTAGAGTTCCTTCTTTTATATCTGAGCTTTCAGATAGCGGTTTGATTGTTGGGTCATCATTAGTTGAAAAGAAACCAGCATCAATTTCGGGTAGGGGTATTCCTTGAATTTTAGTAAGCTCAAACGGAGCTTCTCCTTTAAATATATCCTCCTTGCTCAACAACTCTTCATCACCTCTCCAGTTAAAGCCCTCAAAGGTTTGTGGTTCATTCTTAAATTGTGATTCGGGAAAAATGGTTCCTCCAGGACTTTTAAGTTTATTAATCTCGTCTATCGTATTTTCAAAAAAAGTAATTTCTATACGAGCAGAGGTTCCTCTGTCTATGCCTGTAAGGTCACCGTTTTCTTCACGCATATACATTATTGTCTCTGCGTTGTTTATAATGTCTACCTGTTTAAGCTGATTTTCATCATCAAAAAAGCCATATAGTTTTTGTCCTTTGACTTGGTTAAATCCAGAAATCGTGTCTTTCTGAGCGATAAACGCATTATCAAAAACCTTTAGAGAATCTATTTTTTCTGTTTCTAGATTATTGAGAAGGTGAATGCTATCTCCTGTAATTTGGCTTTTCTCACTCCATAATATAGGCTTTCCTATCATTTGAGTAAGTCCTGTGCGCTGGTTACTATGCAGGGAGTCGCTTTTACCACTCATATTACTCTTATAAAGTTTTACGTTCTTAAAAGCTCTTATAATTCGGTTCTCCGGCTTTCCAGTAAGTAAAAGTCTGTCGCCATGTACGTACACAGAGTCATTATCTTCTACTGTGATAGCAACTGCTCGTTGTGTGATTAATACAGAATCCTTTGCTCTGTACACTTCTGCATAATGTCCTTTTACAAGACTTTTATTTAAGGTGTCAAGAACTTTGATGTTGTTATTCGCACTTGCAAAGTTTCTATTTCTGTCAAAATAGAGGCTATCTCCATATACTTGCCTATTGTCATAATCTATTCTCGAGTTCTTTACAAAATAACCATAATCATTTGCAGTGTCATAAAACCCGCGCTCACAATATACCTTAGATGTTGAACTCGTAATTGTAGTAGGTCCATACAAATAAGCATGTTCTGGGACGCTGTAAAAATCTAGTTGCTCGCTATTAATTACGTACTCAGTATTTGTAACCACAACATCGTTAATAAAAGAGATTTTATCCTGCTCTATATAGTAGCGACCTACGCGGCTAGTTATTTTGCTGTTTGGTGATGTGACAACTCCTCCTGTGCGATAGTACGCTTGCTGGCTTATGCGATTAAAGTACATGGTGTCTGTGGTTACTGTTGTAGTGTCTTTCTTTAAGAAGACATCACCTGCTGCATAAGCAAACTTAGTATCACCATTATATTCTATATATCTACCACGCATCGAGATAGAGTCACCTTGCTTTAAGCGTACGTTTCTGTATGCTTTTACAAAGTTCTCATCTTTATAATAAAAAGCAAGATCGCACCACATTTCGGCACCTTCGTGTTGTATGTATACTTGCTTATTTGATTTCTGAAAAATAATTGCGCCAGGAAATTCTTCTTCATTGATGCGTTCAATGTCAGATTCTATGAGGATTTCTTTAGGTTGGTTTTGTTGCGCTTTCGCGAAAGCAGAACATAAAAACATCCCAGTAAGTAAAATGTAAAAGTAATTTTTCATCAGTGTCAAAAATAATCAAATTGCCTGCCGAAATCGATAACAGTTTATCAAAAAGGAGGTGATACCGCCTTGTATCTACATTAGGGTATTCTTTTAACGTAGTTTATTTGAGATAAGTGTATATAAAAAGCCTCCAGATATGAATCTGAAGGCTTTTTTATAATTTGAATTTTTGTTAGCTTATCTAAGTATCGTTTGTGTACGATCTGGTCCTACAGAAACTATTTTAATAGGTGTCTCAAGTTCTTTCTCAAGATAATCTATGTAATCATTAAGAGCTTTAGGAAGTTGGTCTGCAGTAGTCATACCTGTTAGATCTTCAGACCATCCAGCCATTTCTTTATAAACTACTTCAACGTTTTCTGGCTCAATATTATAAGGAAGGTGCTCGATAGTCTCTCCTTTATATTTATATGCAGTACATACTTTCAAGGTTTTAAATCCAGAAAGTACATCACCTTTCATCATCATAAGTTGAGTAACTCCGTTTACACGTACGGCATATTTAAGAGCTACAAGGTCTAACCATCCACAACGACGTGCACGTCCAGTAGTAGCGCCAAATTCATTACCTACGCGTCCCATAGTCTCACCATCTTCGTCAAAAAGCTCTGTAGGGAATGGTCCAGAACCTACACGAGTGGTGTAAGCCTTAAAGATTCCAAATACTTCGCCTATTTGATTAGGAGCAACACCAAGACCTGTACAAGCTCCTGCTGCTGTCGTGTTTGAAGAAGTCACATAAGGATAAGTACCAAAGTCAATATCAAGTAGTGACCCTTGAGCACCCTCTGCAAGTATAGACTTGCCAGATTTTTGTGCTTGGTATAAATACTCTTCTGAGTCTATAAACTTGAGCGTCTTAAGTGTTTTTATAGCAGCAAAGAATTCTGTTTCTAGTTCGTCTAGATCGTAATCAATCTTTGCATCATAAAAATCAATCATTGAGATATGCTTGTCTCTTAACGTAGCATAACGCTCTTTCCAGTCTGCAAGTTCTAGGTCTCCTACACGTATACCGTTACGACCAGTTTTATCCATATAAGTAGGACCTATTCCCTTAAGAGTAGAACCTATTTTTGCCTTTCCTTTTGAAGCTTCAGAAGCTGCATCTAGTAAGCGGTGTGTAGGAAGTATAAGGTGTGCTTTACGAGAGATCACCATTTTTGCTTTATAATCTAGTCCTTCAAACTTATCAAGATTTTGAAGTTCTTTCTTAAAAATCACAGGATCTATCACAACGCCATTACCTATGACATTCATAGCATTGTCATGAAAAATTCCAGAAGGAATCGTATGTAATACGTGCTTTATACCGTCAAATTCAAGAGTATGACCTGCATTAGGTCCTCCTTGAAAACGTGCAATAATATCGTAGTCCTTCGTAAGAACGTCTACAATTTTTCCTTTTCCTTCGTCGCCCCATTGGAGGCCCAGTAGTAAATCTACAGCCATTGTTATGTTAATTAGTCGTGTTTTTCTTTCCGTAAAAATAAAGTGAATGCTTATCTATAGTAATATCAAAAACCTCTTCAATGGTTTTTTTAATAGACTGTATACGAGGATCGCAAAATTCTATTACTTCTCCTGTATCTGTAAGTATAACGTGATCGTGTTGCTTATCAAAGTATGACTTTTCATACTGCGCTTGATTATTGCCAAACTGATGTTTGCGTACGAGCCCGCATTCTAGTAAAAGTTCTATGGTGTTGTATAATGTCGCACGGCTCACCCTATAGTTCTTGTTTTTCATACTAATGTAGAGCGTCTCGATATCAAAGTGCTCTTCATTGCTGTATATCTCTTGCAAGATTGCAAAACGTTCAGGTGTTTTGCGGTGACCTTTTTCTTCTAGATAGGCTGTAAAAACGCCTTTTACAACGTCTTGATCCTTATTAATAGTAGCTTTTAGTGGCATCGTTTTTAGTAAAGGACGAATTTACGGATTTATACTCGAGTCACTTGGTCGATACCGTCTATTTTTTTAAGATTTTCTATCAAGGTTTTCAACAATTCATTGTTTCTCACTAGTACCGTTATTTTTCCTTTAAAAACACCTCCTTGCGTGGTAAAGTTTATACCCTTTATTTCTACATGCTGGTGCTTCGAAATCTCTGCCGTTACTGTATTTACAAGTCCTAAGTTATCAATACCTGTAAGTATAATGTCTGTTTGATAACCAGTGTCTGATGAGTCAACCCACTTTGCCTTAATAATTCTATAGGCATAATTACTTCTCATCGAGATTGCATTAGGGCAATTATTTTTATGCACTTTAATGCCGTCGTTTATGGTGGTAAACCCAAAAACTGGATCGCCAGGTATAGGGCTACAACATTTTGCAAATGAATAATCGAGTTTTTGATCTTCTGGGCCAAAAACTAATGAGTCATAATTATTGGTGATCTCATCTTTATGAACATCTGGCGGACTATTAGGCTTACGTATTTTACTTTTTATAAATGACATCAAAGCATTGCTGCGTTGTGCGGCAAACTCTTTAATCATTTTGTTGTCTATGGTTCCGTTACCTATGCGATAAAATAAGTCAAGACTAGTGTTTAGCTTGAAGTACGAGACTAGTTCGTTTATAGTTTTCTCGTTAAGAGGTATTTTTTGAGATTTAAGTTTACGATTCAAGATAGCCTTACCATCATCTGCAAGTTCTTTCTTTTCATCTTTGAGAGATGATTTTATCTTTGCACGCGCTCTTGCTGTTGTGGCATAGTCAAGCCAGTTATTTGTAGGGTGCGCAGATTCTGATGTGATGATTTCTACCTGATCACCGCTTTTAAGTTCATGACTTAGCGGCACAAGTCGGCCATTAACCCTTGATCCGCGCGTGTGAAGCCCTATTTCTGTATGTACACTAAAAGCAAAATCTAGCGGAGTTGCACCTTTAGGGAGAGATTTGAGTTCTCCTTGCGGTGTAAACACAAAGATTTCCTTATTGTATAGATTGAGTTTGAAATTTTCGACAAAATCCACAGCGTTTTGATCAGGATTTTCTAGCGCTTCTTGAAGTTTATTAATCCAGTCGTCTAGTGTAGAATCTCCGTCGTTACCTTGTTTATACTTGAAGTGAGCTGCATATCCCTTTTCGGCGATTTCGTTCATTCGTTCAGAACGTATCTGTACTTCTACCCATCGTCCTTTAAGCCCCATGACGGTAATGTGAAGTGCCTCGTATCCCGTGGTTTTAGGAGAGGAAATCCAGTCTCTAAGTCGAGTAGGGTTAGGTCTAAAGTGATCTGTAACGATAGAATATATTTTCCAGGCTAAGAATTTTTCATTAGCCTTATCAGTCTTATAGATGATACGTATCGCAAACTTGTCATACACCTCTTCAAAAGTGACTCCTTGCGCAAGAATCTTACGCCTTATACTGTATATCGATTTTGGGCGTCCTTTGATTTGATAATTTAGTCCTTCTTCGTCTAGAGAGTCTTCTATAACTTTTTTAAATTCCTTAATGTAATCGTCTTGCTGTGCTTTGCTCTCTGTGATTTTACCAGAAAGATCTTTGTAAACTTCTGGTTCGGTATATTTTAAACTTAAATCTTCAAGTTCTGTCTTTATATTATACAACCCCATTCTATGAGCTAGAGGCGCATATATATAAAGAGTCTCACTTGCGATTTTTGATTGCTTATCTGGACGCATGGAATCCATGGTCTGCATATTATGGAGGCGGTCTGCTATTTTTATTATGATTACCCGTGGATCATCATTAATAGTAAGCAGCATTTTTCTAAAATTCTCTGCTTGTAAAGACACATCCCTATCCTTTTTTAAGCTGGATATTTTAGTAAGGCCATCTACAATACGAGCGACAGTCTCTCCAAACATTTGCTCAAGATCAGATAAAGTGTAATCTGTATCCTCTACCACATCATGAAGCAATGCACTAGCAATTGATGTAGCGTCAAGGCCTATCTCGCTAGCAACAATCTGTGCCACGGCAACTGGATGAAAGATGTATGCTTCACCAGATTTTCGACGTTGTGATTTGTGAGCATCTACAGCTACGTCAAATGCTTTACGAATCATTTTTTTATCATCCTCTGATAAGGTTTGATAGCTTATGCGCAGCAGTTTTTTGTACTGTCTTGTCAGTTCCTTATTCTCTGCCTCTATAAATTCTGTCGTTAATTCCATATGATATCTTAAATGTACCATTTTCTCATAAATGAACAATATATAATAACAACATCTTGTGAGGATTTATGTAACGATGTCTTTTTAAGATATATGGAGTTTATTTTTTTATAACGCTTTCGCGAAAGCTTACTAACATTACCACTATCGCCTCTTGTTTATTCTCAGTACACATGATTGTTAATTCTTATCTTCGCCTTTAAAATTAGAATTTATGAGTATTTTTTATATCCTAGTAGGCTTAGTATTACTAGTAGTAGGAGGTGAGTTCTTAGTAAGGGCATCTGTAGGATTGTCATTTAAACTCAATCTTTCTAAGATGGTAATAGGTCTCACAGTTGTGTCATTTGCAACCTCTGCACCAGAGTTGTTGGTGAGTGTTCAAGCAGCATTAGACGGTAGTTCTGATATTGCGCTAGGTAACGTAATTGGGTCTAATATTGCAAACATAGGTCTCGTTTTAGGTATCACGGCAGTGATTTCGGCACTTGCGATAGATCGTGATTTTTACCGTTTTAACTGGCCAGTGATGATGTTCTTTTCTGTAGCCTTGTTTTTCTTACTCTCAAATGATGGAAAACTCACCGCCACCGAAGGTGGAGGACTACTTGCAGCACTTGGTGTTTATTTATATTTCTTATTGCGTAGAGCTAGAAAAAGTGCAGCCCTAGAAGAAAGTGATGGCGTAGACGAGGGTTTAGGACAGGCATCTTATTTTAAAATAATTCTCTGGCTTCTTATAGGTGGAGCGGCGTTATATTTTGGTTCTGAGTGGCTTGTCTCTGGAGCAAAAGAGCTTGCAACGGCTGTTGGTATAAGCGAGTATGCTATTTCTGTTACCGTTATCGCAATAGGCACTAGTGTTCCAGAACTTGCGGCATCTGTAATTGCGGCATTAAAGAAAGAAAAAGCTATTTCTTTAGGAAACTTGATAGGGTCTAATATTTTTAATATTGCCTCAGTACTTGGGATAACATCGCTTATTAAGGATATTAACGTAGTAGATGATGCTATTTTAGGCACTAATATTTACTGGATGATAGGTTTTGCAGCCATCTTGTTGCCACTTGCATTTATACCTGCAAAACTACAGATAGGGAGAATTAAAGGCTTAGTGCTTGTAGGAGCTTATATATTGTTTATAGCGCTTGCATTTGCAGCATAGCTAATGCCTTTTTTAGAATACGATTAGGTTCTCAATATTCTAGTCGTCTATCTAGATGTTTATATATGATTTTAAGTATGCTTTCGCGAAAGCGTAATTCAAAAAAAATGCTCAACCTAAGTTGAGCATTTTTACATTTATATATAAATCAGAATTAAACCTTTGCAGTTTTTACAGTCTCGATGATACGACCTGCTACGCGATATGGATCTGCGTTTGAAGCTGGACGACGATCTTCTAACCATCCTTTCCATCCTTGCTCTACAGTGATAATAGGGATACGTAATGATGCTCCACGGTCTGACACTCCATAAGAGAAATCTGTAATAGAAGCAGTCTCATGATCTCCTGTAAGGCGCTCTTCATTGTGAGCTCCATATGCTTTAATGTGTTCTTTTGTTACTGGACGGAACGCTTCACAAATCTTATTGTAAGTTTCCTCAGATCCACAAGTTCTCAATACTTCATTTGAGAAGTTTGCGTGCATACCAGATCCATTCCAATCTCCTTTTACTGGTTTAGGGTGATACTCAATGTACCATCCGTACTGCTCAGTAAGACGATCTAGAAGGTAACGTGATACCCAGATCTCATCTCCAGCTTTTTTTGCACCTTTTGCAAATAGTTGGTATTCCCATTGTCCAGAAGCAACCTCTTGGTTAATTCCTTCAAAGTTAAGACCAGCCTCGATACAAAGATCTGCGTGCTCTTCTACAAAATCACGACCGTGTGTATGGCGACCTCCTACAGAACAGTAATACATTCCTTGTGGTCCTGGGTATCCACCTATTGGGAAACCTAAAGGCAGTTGAGTTTCTCTGTCCATGATAAAGTATTCTTGCTCAAAACCGAACCAGAAATCATTATCATCATCATCTATTTTTGCTCTGTGGTTTGATGCATGTGGTGTACCATCTGCACTTAGCACTTCTGTCATTACTAAGAATCCATCAGTACGTTGTGGATCTGGGTAGATAGCTACTGGCTTTAGAAGACAGTCTGAAGCTCCTCCAGATGCTTGCTTAGTAGAAGACCCATCAAAAGACCATATAGGGCAGTCTTCTAATTTTCCGCTAAAGTCGTTTACAACTTTAGTCTTGCTTCTCATATTTTGTGTGGGTGTGTACCCGTCTAACCAAATGTATTCTAGTTTTGACTTACTCATAATAGCATTTAATGTTTTAGTTAACGAAGACAAATATAAAATAATTTTAAAAGGCAATTAGTATTTTAGGGCTTAGTTATTAAAAAATATTGATTTTTATGAACAACCCCTCAAATTTTAGGGGGTCTATAATATTTGGCTATAATTTTTATATTTCCCTTATATTTGTGCCCTAGTTTAGGGGTGTTATTGGGTTTTTAGCAAGAGCTATGAATGAACATCTTATAAAATATTAATAATCATTGTGTTACAATAGTTCGTCTCTAGTTTGGTAGAAAATATTGTTACCGTAATAATGTAAGATCAATTATGTCAAAAATTCGTTTTAAAGCTTTGCATGATGTGCAGCATAGACCAGCCGTAACTTTTGAATCCTTAGGAAGACCGTCTTCATTATTTAAGTCTAACGTATTTGGAGAGCAAGCTATGCGTCAATTCTTGTCTAAATCTACCATAGACAGTGTGCAGACAGCGATACGAAAAGGAGATAATATAGATCGCATCACCGCAGATGCCATTGCTACAGGAATGAAATCTTGGGCACTTGATAAAGGAGCTACTCATTACACGCATTGGTTTCAACCGCTCACAGGTGCCACGGCAGAGAAGCATGATGCTTTTTTCGAAATTACAACAGATGGTCATGTTATTGATAAATTTGACGGTGGGCAGCTAGCACAGCAAGAGCCAGATGCAAGTAGTTTTCCTAATGGAGGAATACGCAACACTTTTGAAGCAAGAGGATATACCGCTTGGGATCCTACTTCTCCAGCATTTATATATGACAATACTTTATGTATTCCAACGGTTTTTGTGGCATACACAGGAGAAGCACTTGATTATAAGACACCTTTATTAAAAGCCCTTAATACTATTGATCAAGCTGCCACAGCAGTCGCTCAATATTTTAATAAAAATGTAAATAAAGTGACAGCTACCTTAGGGTGGGAGCAAGAATTTTTCCTCATAGATGCATCACTAGCAGCTGCGAGACCAGACTTGATGCTTACAGGGAGAACATTACTAGGTCATGCAGCTGCAAAAGGACAGCAACTAGATGACCATTACTTTGGATCTATTCCTATCAGAGTGCTGGCATATTTAAAGGAGTTAGAGCAAGAATGCTTGTTACTTGGTATTCCTTTAAAGACACGACATAATGAAGTAGCGCCTAATCAGTTTGAGATGGCTCCTATTTTTGAAGAAGCAAATCTAGCGGTAGATCATAATGCATTACTCATGGATGTAATGCAAAAAGTAGCGCAACGTCATCACTTTAAGGTACTCTTTCATGAGAAACCATTTGAGAATATAAATGGTAGCGGAAAACATAATAACTGGTCACTAGCTACAGATACTGGAGTAAACCTACTAAGCCCAGGAAGTACTCCGATGAAAAATTTACAATTCCTCACCTTTTTTGTAAATACTATTAAAGCGGTTCATGAACATGAAGCTTTGCTTAGAGCTTCTATTGCTAGTGCGGGTAATGATTACCGCCTTGGTGCAAATGAAGCACCACCAGCCATTATATCTGTATTTATAGGTTCGCAGCTTACTCAGGTACTGGACGAATTAGAAAAAGTAACAGATGGAAAATTATCTCCACAAGAAAAAACCGATCTTAAACTCAATGTAATAGGTAAGATTCCAGAGATTTTACTTGATAATACAGATCGCAATCGTACTTCACCTTTTGCATTTACTGGAAATAAATTTGAGTTTAGAGCCGTAGGTGCTACTGCAAACTGTGCAAACCCTATGACGGTTCTTAACGCAATCGTGGCGCAGCAGCTTATTGCATTTAAAAAGGAGGTAGATGCTCTCATAGATAATAAGGACATGAAAAAGGACGATGCTATCTTTAATATCCTTAGAGAGTATATAAAGGACAGTAAGAAAATAAGATTTGAAGGAGATGGCTATGGAGCTTCTTGGGAAAAAGAAGCAAAAAAGCGCAAGCTTAGCAATAATAAGACTACAGTTTCTGCTCTTGAAGCTCGTATAAGTAAAAGTACAGTAGTATTATTTGAGTCTTTGGGTATTATGAACAATGTTGAGATTCAAGCGCGTTACGAGATTGAACTAGAAGAATATGTTAAGCGCATACAAATAGAAAGCCGTGTGCTGGGTGATGTAGCTCGTAATCATATTATTCCTACAGCTTTGAGGTATCAAAATGTTTTGATAGACAATGTAAGAGGTTTGAAAGAAATATATGGTGAACATTTTACCGCTTTCGCGAAAGCGCAAACAACCATTATTAAATCAATCTCAGAACATACCGCTAGTATTAATAGTCTCATAACGGAAATGATAAATGCTCGAAAAGAAGCAAATGCACTTGACCTTAAAGACAAGGCAGGCAGTTATGCTGCGAAAGTGAAACCATTTTTTGAACAGATAAGAAGAGATTGTGACAAGCTAGAACTTTTAGTAGAGGATGAGTTATGGCCTTTACCAAAATATAGAGAATTACTCTTCGTAAATTAAGGGATGTTTTTAATTTAAGTCGCAAGGCTTTATAATGTACAAGTATAAGACGACTGTAAGTTTCTTATAGTCAGCGTACTCGTAAGAAAAATCTGATTCTAATATAGCCGCACCTATAAAGGGGTGTTTACCCCTACGTGCTTAGACACTGTAAACACTAGTGCTAACCAAAAAATGTTAAAAATACCATAACGTTTCATCGAAAACAGCTGGTAACTTCTTGGAAGAGAGATAGATTTCCCTAATTTAGTACTCGTATTACAGCCACTATCTTCCCCCTTTGTAATACTTACTCCCCCGTAATAATAGATTAAAAGACGCAATTGCGATGACAATGACGATGATTTGTTGTGTCTTATAAATATGTATTTATTAACCATTTATATATTATTAACTTAAACTCAATTATTATGAAAAAAGTAATTTTTAGTGCCGCGGCACTTATGATCGGAGCAGTTGCTTTGGGACAGACTACATCTGTGTCATCCGAAGCAGATTTTCAAGGAACACCTTTAACATCACCAATTATCAATACGGCAACTATTGAAAATGCTGATATAGTAGGTACTGGATCTGCTCCTGGAAATTCAAACACGGGTCACTCTGTACAGAGTGCTACTATTCCAGCAGCAGGAAACTCTATGAAAGCACGTCAGGAAGGGGAGAAGAACTCTATCGTAGGTTTTCAAACAGGGGCTTCTAACTTAGTTTCTATGCGTCAAACTGGTAATGTAAACGGTAACGCTGCAGATAGTGGAGAGGCTAACAAAATTTACTCAGACCAAATAGGTGTTGGAAATGATGGACGCCTTGAGCAACAAGGTGATTTCAATCAAGCTATCTTGGTACAGGATAACACTGCATTTGCAGGTACTTTAGGTAACCGTGCAGACATTCAACAAGGGACAGCAGATCAAGCTGAAAAGAATTTTGCTGCTGTAGATCAATTTGGAGATGATAACGAAGCTAAAGTACTTCAAACATTTGATAACAGTGATGCATTTGTAATTCAAAGTGGAGAGCGTAATGCGGTTGAAATAAACCAACGTGCAGACCCAGAAAATAGCCAAGGTCATGAAGCTTTAGTTGAGCAATTTGGTAATGACAACAGCGCACTTGTTAATCAAAATGCTGATGGTATGAAAGGTCGTAACTATGCACGTGTATTTAGTTTTGGAGACAATAACCAGTCTGAGCAAACACAAACTACAAATAGTAATACTAGAGGAAACACTGCGCTTGTAAATCAAGGTGTAGATGCATCTATAGGTGGCTCGCTTTTTAACTCTGCAGAGTATGCAAACATTGTTGCTATCGATAACGTAATGAATGGTGGTGCAAACCAAGCATCTTCTTACAGCCAAGCGATTCAAGATCAGAAAGGTCATGATAACGTTGCTGAATCTCACCAGTTTGGAGCAGGAACATCTGCAATCAATGGAGATTATACTATGCAAGTTCAAGACGGAGAAGATAACGAAGCTTATGCTTTTCAAAATGCTTATGGAACTGCTACAGGTAGAGGTAATAGCGCAGATACTTTTCAGCAGGGAGATGATAACTACGTAGCTACGGGTCAAAATGGTCGTAACAACGATGTAGTGGTTTCTCAAATGGGAAGTGATAACAGTGCTATTGGAACTCAAAGAGGTAGAGACCATGTAATGGATTTACGTCAAAATGGTGATCATAACGCAATAGAGGCTTCTCAAAGAGGATTAGGTAACTCTATGGTAATCACACAGAATGGTGGACACAGCTGGCATGCAGATCAGGATGTTCCTGGAGGACTTCCTAATGGAGGAAACTCTCTAGATGTTATCCAAACAGGTCCTACTGGGGCACTAGGTACTGCTGCACAAACAGCACAGTCTGTTGGTAGAGCTGGCTTTACTGGACTTGCTGCACCAAGATCAGGATCTGGACTATAATAGTCTGTCTTTGATAGAAGAGATATTTATTGAGAAGTTTTATAACTATCTCAATATTCTTGAAGCAATGGACATACTCTATAGTATGTCCATTGTTTTCTTTAATTATTAAACTATTTAGCTATGAAAAATAAAATTAGAAATGGATTTTTTATTCTTTTATTGAGCTTGGCATATTCAATAACAGCACAGACTTATTCTGATGATTCTGAAACTGTTGTGAATGCAGATTTAGTAAAAAATAATACGATAACAACGTCAGCTACTCTGCAAAGTTTTGGAATAAGCAATCAAAAGAATAATAGAAGTAATTCCCTTCAAGGGAACACAATTTTTTTACAGCAAGTAGGTGCATTAAATAGCACAGATATCTTTATTACATCCAATGCGAGTGAATTAAACATTAATCAAAATGGAGCTGAAAATAATGTGACATTAGGGTATAATGTTAAAACGGCTATTGTAGATATAAGCCAAGAAGGATTTAGAAATATAGCATTTGACTTTGTGAATGATCCTACTGCAAATGTCTCATTAGAGTTGACACAAACAGGTGATAATTTATTTTTTCAGAGAGAAGGTACTAATTCCGTTATTGAATCTCTTCAATTTAATCAAACATCGGCATCACCGTCTATAATTGTAAAAAGTACAGGTAATTAAGGTTTGTTTCTTAAAGCAGATAAAAGATTTATGCTAAGAAAGTTGGGGTTTATTTTGCTGTATTTGAATTGTTCTTATGCAACCGCGCAATATTATAATAAAGATATAGCAGCATCTATAAGAATAAATAAGAATAGCGAATTTATTCAATTTGTCGCCTTAAGCGAGAATCTAACAGATTTAGAACTAGCATTAGAATATGAGTTTAGTATTTATGAAACCAATAGTGATGGAACTATATCTAGAAATAGTGATAGACAGCGCTATGTAACTCGTGGTAAAGAAAAAAAATTATTACAGACATTGAATTTGTCTAATTCAGTAACTAATAAGGTAGTGCTTACACTCTTTATTTATGATAAAGATAGTAAACCTATTGGAAAGGATAGAGTTGAATTATTAAACGGGAGTCAGTCTGATATTGACATACAAGAAGTCAATTTAATTTCATCTGCACAAGAAGAAGCAAAGCCACAAGATGGTTTTATACTAGAGGGATTATTGATAAAGAAATTTATCACAAAATCAGGTAAAGATTTTTATAGAGAGTTTTATAATAATTATCTCTTAAAAAATATAAAGACTGATAAAAATATTTACTTCACTGAAGGTCCAGTACCAGGGAGACAGAGATCGACATTGATAACTGTAAAGGTGGAAAATACAATGGTGTTACAGTTTTTTACTAGACCCAATATTGCTTTCTTAAAGGAAATGGCGATGGCGGCTTTAGATAGAGTAATAAGACAATTGCAGAACTTACAAAGTGCTGCGGAACAATTAAAAGATAATTAATAATGAGAATTTTTTGTTTTCTAGTTTTAGTTGCAGTAGGTAGCTTTTCATATGCTCAACAGTTTAGTTATAAGCCTATCAATCCATTTTTTGGTGGTGATACTTTTAACTATCAACAGCTTATAACGTCTGCAACAGCACAAAATAGCTTGACAGCTCCACTTGAAGAAGTTAAGGAGCAGTCAGAATTAGAACAATTTGGAAAACAATTAAGTCAAGATTTGTTAAATACAATTAATAGTCAACTTGCTCAGCAACGGCTAGATAACTTGAATATAACAGAAGAAGGTACTTTCACTTTTGGAAACTTAAATGTAGAAGTTTTTGAAACATTTGATGGATTAGTTATTAATATACTAGACACAACTAATGGTGAAGAAACCCAAATTATTGTTCCAAATTAATTCTTTATGAAAAATGTTTCAAGACTTGCAATAGTTGTTGGTTTCCTTATTTTCAATTCTTGCGGTGCTTACTTTAATCAAAAATTTGATCAACAACCTGCTAGGGTTGGTGAATTTTCAAAATCCACAAGCAAACTCTTAGATTTGCCAGAGGCAGCTCAACCTGTAGAGGTTGCAGTGTATAATTTTAGTGACCAAACTGGCCAATATAAAGCTGTTGAAAATGGGAGTACTTTTAGCACGGCTGTAACTCAAGGCTCAACATCCATTTTAATTAAGGCACTAGAAGATTCTGGGTGGTTTAAACCTATAGAGAGAGAAAATCTTAGTAATCTCTATACAGAACGAAACATTATTAGGAATACTAAAAAGGAATACATAAAAAATCTTAATCCTAATGAACCACCTTTACCAGCATTATTATATGCAGGCCTTTTACTTGAGGGAGGTATTATTTCTTATGACACAAATATCGTTACTGGAGGATTGGGTGTTCGCTATTTTGGAGTAGGCGCATCAGCTAAATATCGACAAGATAGGATCACAGTATATCTTAGAGCAGTGTCTACTAGTAATGGAGAAATACTCAAAACAATCTATGTATCAAAAACAATACTTTCTCAAGCACTAGATGCCAACTTCTTTAGGTTTGTTAAGTTTCAACGTTTGCTAGAGGCAGAAACGGGAATTACCCAAAACGAACCTGTACAAATTGCAGTAAAGGATGCTATAGAGAAAGCTGTACACGACTTAATTCTTGAAGGAATTATAGACGAGTACTGGAGTTCAAAAGAAGGTAGAGAAACTAATAAGAGAATAGTAGATCAATATCTAGAAGAAAAGAGTATTGAAGAAGGGACTGGATTATATGATAGACTATTTGTTGATAATGAGTACAAAAATAAAATAGGCATATCTGCAGGGGTAAATCTTATAGATGGGGATTTACAACCTAAAAAGTTAGGTTTTTTAGTTAAAGCGAATTACGAAAGAGCAATTACTGATAAATTCGGTTTAGGACTTACTGGAAGTATTTTTGAGCTTAATAATGGAGATGCTTTCTCTAACATTATGGGAAGTATTGAACTTAATACAAAAATTCAACTATTACCAAACGATGATCTCGCTCCCTATGTTTTTGGAGGACCTGGCTTAGTTATCGACCTAGTAGACTCATCTACAGATGGTAAAAGTTTTGGTAACACTTTTGGGAAATTACAATACGGAGGAGGTATTCATTATAAATTATCTCCAAGGTTAACTTTTGACATTTTCGCCGAACATAACATCATGCTTACGGATGAGTTAGATAATATTAGCCAAGGTAGAAGAGATGATTTTTACTTCAATTTTGGTTTTGGAATTAGCTACGGTTTTAATTTTAGGGGAGCTAAAAAGGATGATAATATTGAGATTACTGAGGAATTTAAAAATCAATAACAATGAGAAATTTACATACAAGCATATTACTTTTTGTTTTTATAATAGCAATGGCATCCTGTTCTGAAGATACTATTGAGGCAGAAAAAAGAGGAAGCGTAAGTGGTACAGTTATAAGCGAAGAAAATAACGAACCTCTTGATAATGTAAAGATTACTACTAATCCTGCAAGTAATACCACTTTTACAGGTGTTGACGGTACATTTTTATTAGAAAATGTATCTGTTGGTAATTACTCTGTGCAGGCTGATTTAGATTTGTACACTACTGCGTTTGAGGCAGTAGAGGTGTTAGAGAGTCAAACATCTTCTGTAGCTTTTGATTTAAGGCTTGCTGGAGATGAAAATGATGCACCCTCAGTGCCAGAATTAATATTCCCAAGTGATGGAGATGAAGATTTACCTCTTGAAATCACTTTTGCTTGGAATTCTGATGATACAGAAGAAGATGATATTTTTTACACATTACAGCTGAGAAATGGTACAACTAATGAAATGGAAGAAATTGATATTACAAATGATACTACAGCGACAGTGAGTAATTTGAATTTATCAACCATTTATTTTTGGCAGGTTTCTGCAAAAGATGATTTTAATGAAGAAGTAATATCTCCTATTAGTGCTTTTTCAACTTTTGATGCAGAGGACAATGAATTTTTGTTTGTAAAGAGAATAGATGGTAATAATGTTATTTATTCTGGAGCTAGAGACGATGCAGACGAGACAGATGTTAACGTTTTACCCTTGACTAATACTAGTACAAATAGCTTTACGCCAAAACGTAATAATGATGTCAATAAAATTGCATTTTTACGAAATGTAGGTGGTGATACACACATTTTTACCATGGATATTTCTGGTGTAAATCAAACTCAAGTCACTAGTCTTATTCCTGTTGCTGGTTTTAGACAAGAAAATTTACAGTATACTTGGACTAACAATGGAGAACGATTATTATACACTAATTTCAATAAATTACTCACTATTGATAATGATGGAGGTGGGAACGTAGCAATTTACACGGCATCGGATAATGCGATTATATCTGAAGTAGCAATACCTGCTTTTAATAGTAATATGGCAATACTTAAAACAAACGATGTAAATGGTTATTCCGTAAGAATTTTTGCTATTTCACTTACGACAGGTACGGAGCTTTTTGAAGTTGCTTCTGGATTTGGTGGCGGATTTTCTGGACTAGATATTGATGCAAATGGGACAAAAATTATCTACTCTAGAGACATCGATCAATCTGAAAATCCAAACTATAGAGTTTTTAATAGTCGAATTTTTGAATATAATGTTACCACTGGTGCTACGCAGCAAATTATTACAGACGTAGCTGCAGGCCAAAATGATTTATTCCCATCATACTCTCCTAGTGAAGGTCAAATTATTTTTACAAGGGTAAGTAATAATTCTGGAGCCATACCGTCGATATATGTTACAGATGTAGGAACAGAAGGCGATACTGAGTTGTTTACAAATTCTCTTATGCCAGATTGGGAGTAGAAAAGAATAGCAATAATAGGTCATTAATTAATGTAGTTTATAAATAAACTCACAGGAATTTTATACGAAAGAGCGCATTTATATAAATGCGCTCTTCTTATTTACTTAATATTCTTTCTATCTATTTCGCTCGCATTGCTTTCTTAAAAACGCTTCTTGTAGTCTTACTTAATGCATAATCAAGTGGTTTCTTCCCTTTGTGATTCATTTGATTTAAGTCTGCACCATTAGATATCAAAAGTTCAATTACAGGTAGCGCATATTCCTTTTGACTAGCTAGAATATGTAATGCTGTATTACCAGATGGATCTTGAATGTTTATGCGAGTGCCAAGTTCAATAAGCATCTGCATAATTAATTTACTGTCTTCAGTTAATGATCTACTTAGGGTATGTATTGGGTAATTACCATTATCAAAAGCAGTATTTAAATGTATTTCTGGCTGTTGCACAAGTAGTAAAACTCCTTCGGTAAAATGATAATCTATAGCTATTCTTAAATGCTCTTGACTGCATATAGCTCCATTTTTAATAAGTTCTTTAAGCGAACCTATCATTTTATAGCGAATTGCATCTTCAATAGCTAGGGAAGAATTTGCTCCATGAGATAGTAATCTTTTTAGAACTGATAAATTTCCTTTGCGGGCTGCACTGCGAATGAATTCGTTGCCTTCTAAACTAGAAACATGATCCATTAGCAATAAAATGAGAGGTTCATTTTTAGTTTCCATTGCATTTGCTAGTGACTCATCAGCTTTAGCACCGCTTTTTAATAAGGAGCTTACAATTTCAATATTTTCTGTTTCTGTTGCGTCAAGTAATGCTTGGTTGAGGTTAACGTCTCCTTGATTCACAAGTAACTCAACAAGACCTAGGTTTTCATTTGTAATTGCCGACTCAATAAGAAGTGGATCTGTGGTGTCTGCTCCCATAGAGATTAAGTACTGACTTATTGTTTGATTTTCTATAGTTATTGCTTTATTAATTCCTCTACTAGGATTACTGTTATTAGAAACCAAGAGTTTTACCATGTCAACATTCTCACCAGCTACGGCAAGCGGTAACAGATTATCAACATTCACTCCTTCTTTTTTTGTAGCAATCACAGACTCTGCAAATGGAAGGTTATTTTCCTTAATTGCTGCTGTCATAGCTACATCTGGATTTCCTTTATAAAGGTGAAGTACATCATTAAATAATTGAGCATCATCTTTCTGAGCAGCATAAAATAAGGCGCTGTCTGGAGCTGCCTTATTTTGAAGCGCAATATTGATAGCTTTGATATTATCTTTTGTGATGGCATACTCTAATGACTCAGAGGCATTTCCACCATTTTTAAGTGAGATATCTAGAATTTCATAATTATTGTTGTCTGTTGCTATATTGGAGATTTTATTACTGCTTATACGTGCATTCTTATTGATAAAGTAATTGAATAACTCCGTGTTATCAAGCATTGATGTGACTTCGAGGGTATTTTCATTTGCTTCAGTTACAGGGATGATTATGTTTTTAAGCTCTTCATTACCATTTCTCAGAGCACTATCTAAAAGAGATGCATCTGCGGTTGCACCGAGTATTGTAAATTTTTCAGCGAGCTCAGCATCATTGTTTTCTACGGCAAGAGATAGTTCTTTTTTACCTGCTTCAAATGCTTCAAACTCAACACTCATTAAAGCTTTGACAGATGGATAGTGATAGGTGTCTAGTGCAAATGATAAATCATTGTTTACAGGAGTAGCTCCCTCCCTCAGTAGCGCATAAATAATAGGTTCACTTTGAAAAGCAACTGCTTTATAAATCATATTATTTTTAAAAGGAGCACCTCTTTCTAAAAGGATTAATACTTTTTGTTCATCAAAATATTCTTTGAGGAACAGCAAGTCGAGATCCTCACTATTTGGTATTACTCCTTTATCTAGTACAAAATTTAGTATTTGTGAAGATTGTTTTGAAGTAATGATAGCAGCGATTAAACCCGGGATTCTTCTAGTTGCATTTTGTGCCAATAAAGTTTTCATGCGAGCTAGATCGCCTATGTTTGCAGCTCTTACAATTTCTGTTTGTAATGCAGTATTGTAATGTTGTGCGCTATTTTCTAGTAATTTTTTTTCCTTTTCTAGAGACAATACGTAAGCCACTTCATAAATATCGCCGTCTATAGTCGTTATCTCCACATCTTTATGAATATCCCTTACGAGTGCTTCTTTATAAAAAGTTTTTGCTTCTTCCGGACCAGAAACTCGTAAGCGCTTGCGTTCTCTGCTTTTGACTAGTTTTTTTGTGTCATCCCATACACTTACATATCCTTTTTCTAAGTCCTCAGGTTTTGCTGTAATGATGACTTGTTTATTGAGTTTTATTTCTTCGTCAGTGATTAAGGTTTCTAGCCGTACACCGCCACGGTCTATAAGTGGTGCTGTGCGTAACATGGCTTCATCTTTTGAAAATCCTCCAAAAAATAAATCACCCGTATAGGCATCCACATCACTTGACGTAACACCAGCACTTTTTTTAACTAATTTGTCAATAGACTGTTTAAATCGCAAAGAGTATTTAGTGAAATAAGCAGAAGTCTGCGGGGCATATAATTGATCTTTAGAAGTGCGTACAGCTATTTCAATAACACTATCTAGTAATTGTATTTTCCTTTCTTTATCCTGTATATCTACTATAGTGAGGTTTCTTAATGCCTTGGTCCAGGGTTGTAACGTGACATCTATGGCGGCAGCATTATTTTTTAAAGTAGTTTGCCAGTCTGTAAACCAGGGTGCATCGATATCACCTCCCTTTGTAAATGAGCTGCTAGATCCAGCGGTAATGTATGGGTCTGTATGCTCTTTATTTTGATGGGATGCACTAATGTCTTCTATTACTTTTTCCTTAAATAAGTCACGATCATACGGAGAGTATATGAAATCGTCATTTTTTATTAAGTTTCTCTTTAAGAAAAGACCTCCATAAATGACTTCATGAGCATAATGTGTACCGTAACGGTATATAAATCCTTCTGGAGTGATATCACGTCCTAGTCTTTTAAAATCTTCAACCATTGCACTATCTAGTACGTTAGAAGAAACAGCTACAAGTATATCTTTTGATAATGGTATTTGTTTTTTAGTATAAACTAAGAGGGTTTTATTTGACTCATCGTTATTAAAGCCTTTGTAATGTGCTTCACTATTTAACGCATGATAGGGTTTTGAAAGCGTATCGGCATTTAAAATTTGTTTTTCAAACTCGTAGGCAGACGTTATAAAATGAAAACTCTCCACTGGGCTAGTTTCAAGAGAAGTACTATGTATGGATCCATGGATAAGTTGCTTTCCTTTTGAAGATCCTAGCCAGTCTAAGGCATCAACATAACGTATGTCAAAACCTTGCCCAATGAGATTAGGATTTTGTGGTTGCTGGCAGAATAAAGGGTTATTTAAAATTAATAGGAATAGGGGGAGCATAAAGTATTCCTTTCGGAAAAAGCGTGTAGTCTCCAAAGGCAAAGGTGTTAGTTAAATAAAATGGTCAATAAGTATCTAAAATACTTATAAAAAAGCTAAGAAAAAATTCAATTAGATTAAGGTGTAAATAACTGGATTAAAGAGGGTTTGAGGTAAAATGTTTGTAAGAAACGACTGATTTTTAATGGTTTTTATCACGCTTTCGCGAAAGCGTAATTATAAAATATAAGATAGGAGCAATTATTTTTAAACTTGGTCAAACTGTTTGTAAATCAATTTTAAAGCCCATTATATAATCCCTATTTTTGCGATGTAAAATTTATAGATGAGCCAAGAAATTTCTAAACGATACGCACAACGCGGAGTCTCTGCAGGTAAGGAAGATGTGCACAATGCCATTAAAAATGTAGACAAGGGATTGTTTCCTAAAGCATTTTGTAAGATTGTACCAGACGCACTTACGGGAGACGAGGATTACTGTCTTGTAATGCATGCAGATGGAGCAGGAACAAAATCTGCTCTTGCATACATGTACTGGAAAGAAACTGGTGATATCTCTGTATGGAAAGGCATCGCTCAAGATGCTCTTATCATGAATATAGATGATCTATTATGTGTGGGTGCAACAGACCATATCATGCTATCATCAACAATAGGGCGTAATAAGAATGTAATTCCGGGTGAAGTTATTTCGGCCATTATTAATGGATCTGAAGAACTTTTGTCAGAGTTAAAATCTTATGGTGTTACCATTCACTCTACAGGTGGAGAAACAGCAGATGTAGGTGATCTTGTGCGCACAATCATAGTAGACTCTACTGTTACGGCACGTATGAAGCGCAGCGATGTTATTGATAATGCAAACATACGTCCCGGAGATGTTATTGTAGGTCTATCATCTAGCGGTCAAGCGACTTACGAAAATGAATATAATGGAGGTATGGGAAGTAACGGACTTACTTCTGCACGTCACGATGTATTTGATAAGTACCTTGCACAAAAATATCCAGAGAGTTTTGACGCAGCAGTACCAGAAGACTTGGTGTATAGCGGTTCAAAGAAACTTACAGATGCAGTAACTGGGAGTCCTCTAGATGCTGGTAAGCTAGTGCTTTCTCCTACGAGAACCTATGCGCCAATCATTAAAGATATTTTATCTAAATATAACTCAGGCAGTATACACGGTATGGTACACTGTAGTGGTGGTGCTCAAACAAAAATTTTACATTTTGTAGAGGACTTACATATTATCAAGGATAATCTATTTGAAACTCCGCCACTTTTTAAACTTATACAAGAAGAGAGTGGTACAGACTGGAAAGAGATGTACCAAGTGTTTAATATGGGACATCGTATGGAAATTTATTGCCCACAAGAGGTAGCTCAAGAGCTTATAAAGGTCTCAACATCTTATAATGTTGATGCACAAATAGTAGGTAGGGTAGAGGCTTCTCAAAGTGGAAAGAGGCTTACTATAACTAGTGATAAAGGAACTTTTACTTATTAATATATAGTCTATAAAGCACCTTTTAAAAGAGGGATGTTGTTATAACACAGAAGGCCTGTATTCTTTGCAGGCCTTTTTTTATGCACAAGAAATAGGGTGTTAAGTTTTGTTTCACACATGGTAATAATTTGCTTTTAGGAAAGTTAGCTGTTTGTTTTAGGATTTTTTTATGATTTCAGAAATCTGCTGACTATCATTTTTTCGTATATTTTCTATCCCAAGTCAAACGATTATTTAACTACCCCTAATTAGTCAAATAACTATCCGTATGGAGAAAATTACATCAGCTATAAAATGTAGGAGATTACCATTAATCATCGGTTTTGTAATCTTGATTAATATAGTAGCTGTATTTACCTCAGATTTAGAGATTATGAGGATAATACGCTTACTTACAATTGGAGTATATGTAGCCTACTATCTTTTAAGCGTATCTCAAAGAAGTCTTATAGTCCTTGTAATATTATTTAGTTTGCTGGCTAGAGATATAGCGGTGCTATTTTATGAGACTAATGTAGGACATACATTATACCTTATATTAGGTATTGCGGCATATGCAACTATCTGTTTAGAAAGAGGAGATATACTTAAAGTGATAAGTAGAGATAAAAGTGCTTTGATTTTTACACTTGTATTTGTTGTGCTCAATACATTTGCCCTAAGTGAAATTGCTAGTTTTATTAATGTAGGGTTCCAAGGTCCATTTGACCCTTTTCTATTTTATGTGTATGGTGTATTTATGATTGTTTTTGGAGCAACAGCAATCATTTATAATCAAGTGTATAATAGTAATAGATCTCTTGCTTACATTTTATTTATGATTAGTTTTCTTACCAGTGATGTCACCTCGTTATTTGCATATTACTTTGGATATGAGATGCTTTTTTACGTAGATCGTGTTGCTTATGCAGTAGGATTAGGTCTTTTTTCTTATACAGTTATTGAAACTAGTAGTCAGCTTGAAGAAGCAGAGCAATATGATATGCTATCTTAATGAGCTGGGGTGCTTTTTTTAATTACCAACTTCTCTATAATTATTTCTTTACTGTAACAGCATCGCTTTATTAATGCAATGTACGACAGGTGTGATTGTATTAATTTGGGTTGTAAATATCTTTATTTAAGCTGTTTATCATTATTTAGTTTTGTTAAAGTCTATCTGAGGCGGTATTTATATTTTTACTTTTACTTACTTTTATTAACAAGTAAAATGCTTTTAGTGTTCCCCCAACCAATAATTGACTAATGCAATTTTTATTACGTAAAGCAGGTAGGTATTTACCATTAATAACTCTAGGTTTAGTAGCACTAAACATACTTTCTTGGTTTTTGAGACGTGAGTTTTACCTCTTCAGATATATACCGCTTTTAACTGTACTAGTCTTTCTCATTTATTACATAATCAAAGCACCTCGTATTAGGTTTATCGTTATAGCAATTCTAGTAATGTTAGCCCTACGAGAATATTCCGTGTTCTACTATTATAAAAACTTCGGGCAGATAGCTTATATCCTTCTTGGCTGTGTGACTTATAGCCTTATTATTATAAAGCGGCTAGATATGTTTAATGCATTTTTAAAAGATAGAGCTGCGATACTACTTACTTTAGTCTTTATTGGTCTCAATATGCTTATACTTAATGAACTAATATCTCAGGTAAAGGAAGGTTACGAAGGGTCTTTTCAGTCTGGTCTTGTGTTTCTTTTTGGAGTTATCATAAGTTTATTAGGAGCAATAGCAGTCTTATATAACCAGGTTGTTAATAGTGATAGATCATTAGCTTTTCTGTTTTTTGTGTTTTGTTTTATCTTTTCGGATGTAGCATCTCTTCTTGGGTACTATTTTGGAATTAGTTTTTTCTATTATATTGATTTTGTTAGTGCCGCGTTAGGGTTAGCCTTTTTTATATACACGGTTTTGGATGTAGATAATAAAGAAGAAGGGAAGAATCAACTTACTCAATCGTATTAATCACTATTTCATTTTTTTGCTTTCGCGAAAGCGTATATAGACCTCCATTTACCTTTCATTCCTTGTTTAAATTATCGTAAATTCGCTACTTATTATAGAAAGTAGATGTTAGAAAAATTACAGATTGTAAAGCAACGTTTTGATGAGATAAGTGATCTCATTATACAACCAGATATTATAACAGATCAAAAGCGCTATGTACAGCTCAACAAGGAGTATAGCGATCTTAAGGCACTCATGGAAGTGCGAGAAGTATATATAGAGCTTAGTGAAAATCTCAAAGAGGCCGAAGAAATCATAGCCGATGGTAGTGATGCAGAAATGGTTGAAATGGCCAAGATGCAATACGATGAGGCAAAAACTGGTATTCCTGAACTAGAGGAAAAAATCAGAATGATGCTTATCCCTAAGGATCCAGAAGATGCAAAGAACGTTGTTGTAGAAATACGCGCTGGAACTGGTGGTGATGAAGCAAGTATTTTTGCTGGAGACTTATACAGAATGTATACGAAGTATGTAGATTCTGTCCCAGGATGGAAACACAGTACGGTAGATTATTCTGAAGGTACTTCTGGAGGATTTAAAGAAATCCAATTTGAAATTACAGGGCAAGATGTATACGGTACTATGAAGTTTGAAGCTGGAGTACACCGTGTACAGCGAGTACCGCAAACAGAAACTCAAGGTCGTGTGCATACCAGTGCTGCAACAGTAATGGTACTTCCAGAGGCAGAAGAGTTTGATGTTCAAATAGAGCCTAAAGATGTACGTGTAGATTTTTTCTGTTCTTCTGGACCAGGTGGGCAGTCTGTAAACACAACATACTCTGCAGTACGATTAACACACATCCCTACAGGACTTGTAGCGCAGTGTCAAGACCAAAAATCTCAACATAAAAACAAGGAGAAGGCTTTTAAAGTACTACGCTCACGTTTATATGATATGGAACTTGCTAAGAAGCAAGAAGAAGATGCGGCAAAACGTAACTCACAAGTAAGTAGTGGTGACCGTAGTGCAAAGATTCGTACGTATAACTATCCTCAAGGACGTGTGACGGATCACCGTATTGGATTAACATTATACGATTTACAGAATATCGTAAATGGTGATATTCAAAAAATTCTTGAAGAGTTAAGACTTGTTGAGAATACAGAGAAACTCAAATTTACTGAAGGAGAATTATAGCATAATAAAGCTGACTATTATCTAGACCTGAAAAAACGACAATGAAAACAGCTGATTTAATTACCCAGATTAAAAAGAAGCAATCTTTTTTAATAGTTGGTCTAGATACAGATCTTGATAAGATTCCTGCGCATTTATTGAAAGAGGAAGATCCTATTTTTGCTTTTAACAAAGCGATTATAGATGCCACACACGATTTATGTGTAGGTTATAAACCTAATACTGCATTCTATGAAGCTTATGGTATCAAAGGATGGCAAGCGCTAGAGAAAACAATTAACTATATCAACGAAAAGTATCCAGAGCAATTCACGATTGCAGATGCAAAACGTGGAGATATAGGGAATACATCTACTCGATATGCTAAGGCATTTTTTGAGGACTTGAGCTTTGACTCTGTAACGGTTGCTCCATACATGGGTAAAGATTCTGTAGAGCCATTTCTGGAATTTAATGACAAGCACACTATATTGCTTGCGCTTACTTCAAATAAGGGAGCCTTCGATTTTCAAACAAAGGAGATTGAGGGTAAAGAAGTGTACAAGCACGTACTTGAAACCTCTAAGACATATACTAATAGTGAGCAACTTATGTATGTAGTAGGTGCTACAAAAGCTGAGTACCTCACAGATATACGTGCTATTATTCCTGAGGCATTCTTACTCGTACCAGGAGTAGGAGCGCAGGGAGGCAGCCTGCGTGAAGTTTGTAAATACGGAATGACTAAAGATATAGGGCTTCTTGTTAATTCTTCTCGAGGTATTATTTACAATTCTCAAGGAGAAGACTTCGCCATCGCCGCGCGCAATGTTGCACAACAGATGCAAGAAGAAATGAGAGAGCTCATTATAGAACATATTTAATATGAACATTACAGATCAAATAGGCACTCGTCTAGAGTTTGATCATACACCACTGCGCATTGTTTCTTTAGTACCTAGCCAGACAGAACTTCTAGTTCATCTGGGGTTAGAAGAGTACATCGTAGGTGTGACAAAATTTTGTGTTCATCCATTGCATCTGCGTGGTGATAAAGAAGTAGTAGGAGGTACAAAGCAAGTAGATATTGTAAAAATAACCGCGCTACAGCCAGATATTATACTTTGCAATAAAGAAGAAAACACAAAAGAGATTGTAGAAAGTTTGCGAGCTATTGCTCCGGTACACACATCAGATATTATAAGCGTACAAGAGTCTCTAGATCTCATACTACAATACGGAGTAATTTTTAAAAAAGAGGAAGAAGCTCAACAGCTAGTTACCGCTATTACAAATGAGCGCAATCAATTTTTAAAGGAGCTAAAGACATCTACTCAAGGTCATGTAGGCTACTTTATCTGGAAAGAACCAATGATGGTTGCCGGTGCACATACTTTTATAAACACACTATTAGAAGAAGCAGGTTTTAAAAATGCTTTTACCTCTTTAGAAGGTAGATACCCAGAGGTCCAAACAGAACAGTTAGCAAATCTTGATTACATCTTCTTATCATCAGAGCCTTTTCCATTTAAGGAAGAACATATCGCATTATTCAAAAAAAATACCACTGCTAGAGTGGTATTAGTAGACGGTGAGTATTTCTCATGGTATGGGAGTAGGCTTCTTAAGGCATACTCATACTTTAGAAATTTACGATCTCAACTAGAATTGCAAGAACTTTAATTTTGAATCGAGTTGTAGCGCTTCAAAGGTAAGTACATCGCTTTGCTCGTGATCTGTGTATTTTAAATTATAGGCCTCTTCTACAAGTTTTTTGTGCTTGCGCTCCATGTAGGTCTTGATGCGCTGGTGTTTATACTGGGAATTCATAATACAAGTAGGTTAATTTGGGGTTAAACTTATTTTCTCTACTTAAATGTATTAAAAAAAAACCAATCTTAAATACTATAACTGCATAAAAATCAAGTGATTAATGTAAGAATAATCTTATTAATCTTGAAGTGCAAATACACGCTGTAAAAGATCTGTAGTCCTACTTTGTGTTTTTGTACGGATTTCCTTTTCTTCTACCGCAATCATTTTATAAACTCCTTCAAGAGCTTGTTGCGTTACATAATCTGTAAGGTCAGGGTTTACATCATTAGTAAGTGGTAACTCGTTATACTTTGTGATTAGGTTAGTCCATATTTGATCTGCACCTACTTTTGCAAAGCTATTTTTTATCACAGGATTAAACTTTCCATAAAGTGCTGTTTGTGTTTTTCCTTCTAAGTATGAGGTAGCAGCATTATCAGATCCTAATAAAATGTTACGCACATCTGTAAATGTTATTTCTTTTACAGCATTTACAAAGATAGGCGTTGCTTCACTCACTGCATCTTCGGCAGCGCGGTTTAGGGCTTTGATACCTTCATCTGCAAGACTTCCTAAGCCTATTGCTCTTAGTGTTTTATCTACTTTTTGTAACTCTTCTGGAAGTAAGATTTTTACCAATTCGTTTTTATAAAACCCATCTGTAGACGTAAGTTTTGTTACCTGTTTATCAATTCCAAAGTCTAACGCTTGCTTGAGACCGTTACCTATCATTTGGTTACTAATTCCAGAAGTTCCAGTTTCTGTAGGTAAACTATCTATTACGCCTTGCAATTCGGCACAAGAGATTAGTGAAAACAAAACAAATACAGCGATAATCTTTTTCATGATACTATGGGTTTTTAATGTGTGGTAAAGATAGTTTTTAATTGCGCTTTCGCGAAAGCGTAACTCAGCTTATTCATATGTTAAGTAAAAATCACCGTCTTATTACCGTAAACAAAACACTTGTGCTGTGCGTGTAATTTTATAGCTCTTGAGAGTACAATCTTCTCCAGGTCTCTACCTTTTGCAATAAGATCTGGAATGGTATGGCTGTGGGTTACACGTATGGTGTCTTGCTCAATAATAGGGCCCGCATCGAGTTCTTCGGTTACATAGTGACTGGTGGTCCCTATAATTTTCACACCACGAGCAAATGCCGCATGATAAGGCTTTGCGCCTACAAAGGCAGGTAAAAAGGAGTGGTGTATGTTTATAATGCGATGCGTGTATTCACTTATAATAGTAGGCGTCACAATCTGCATATAGCGAGCAAGAACGATAAAATCAACCTTAAATTCTCGCAGTAAGTCTAGCTGTCGTTGCTCTGCGAGTGCCTTCGTATCTTTTGTTACGGGAATATGATAAAATGGGATACCAAAATTTGCTGCAATATGAGCTAGATCCTTGTGATTACTCACAATAAACGGGATGTGTACTTGGAGTTCTCCAGCGTTATAACGACCCAGAATATCATAGAGACAGTGGTCGTATTTTGAAACAAAAATTGCCATTTGCAGTTTTTGCGTAGCAGGATATAACTGCCATTGCATCTCAAAAGGATCTCCTATGTCTTGAGCGAAAGTTTTTGTAAAAAGCTCCACATTAAAATCTGCTTGTTCAAAAAAGCACTCTAATCGCATGAAGAACACATTTTCTTGCGCATCTACATGTTGATCTATGTAGGTGGTGTTTCCGCCATGATCAAGTATGAAATTAGTCACAGAAGCGATGATTCCCTTTTGATCTTTGCAATGTATAAGCAGTGTAAGATGTGCCATAAATCAGATTTTTATCACATCTAAATTGCAATTATTATAACGCAATTCAGCTATAAACAATCCTTTTTGTGTTATTCATATTCAAGCGTCGTTTTTACTGATTATTACGTAAATTTACATCATCAAACACACCAATAATTACAGATGGAACAAGCTACTCCTTACACACCAAAATATAAAGTTAGAATAGTTACTGCAGCTGCACTCTTTGATGGTCACGATGCCGCCATAAATATTATGCGTCGTATCATCCAGAGCACAGGCGTTGAGGTGATCCATTTGGGTCACGATCGCTCGGTAGAAGAAGTGGTGAATACCGCAATACAAGAAGATGCAAATGCAATTGCGATAACCTCTTATCAAGGTGGTCACAATGAGTATTTCAAATATATGTATGACCTTCTTAAAGAAAAGGGAGCATCGCATATTAAAATCTTCGGAGGTGGAGGTGGTGTGATCTTGCCAGAAGAGATTCAAGAACTCATGGACTATGGGATTACTCGTATTTACGCTCCAGATGATGGTCGTGCCATGGGTTTACAGGGGATGATTAATGACCTTGTAAAACAATCTGACTATGCCATAGGAGATAAGCTTGATGTAACTGTAGATAGCTTACGCGAAAAAGTGCCTACGGCAATCGCTAGAGTTATATCTGCTGCCGAAAACTTTCCAGAGGTTGCAAAGGATACGCTTGACGCAATTCATAAAAAGAATGAAAACTCCCTTACACCCGTACTTGGAATTACAGGTACAGGAGGTGCAGGAAAGTCATCTCTTGTAGATGAACTAGTACGTAGATTTCTAATTGATTTCCCAGAGAAGCAAATAGGATTGATTTCTGTAGATCCTTCTAAGCGTAAAACTGGAGGAGCACTACTAGGAGATCGTATCCGTATGAATGCGATTAATAGTGACCGTGTTTACATGCGCTCACTAGCAACTCGCCAGAGTAATCTTGCACTTTCTAAGTATGTAGGAGAGGCTATTGAGGTATTAAAAGCAGCCGAGTATGACCTAATTATCCTTGAGACTTCGGGAATAGGACAGTCTGATACAGAGATTATAGAACACAGTGATGTTTCTTTATATGTGATGACACCAGAATTTGGTGCAGCAACACAGCTGGAGAAAATCGATATGCTTGATTTTGCAGATCTCGTCGCTATCAACAAGTTTGATAAGCGTGGATCACTAGACGCACTACGTGATGTAAAGAAGCAGTACATGCGTAACAATAATCTTTGGGACATTCCACAAGATGAGTTACCAGTATTTGGTACCATTGCGAGCCAATTTAATGATCCTGGGATGAACACGCTCTACAAGCGCATCATGGAAAAGGTAAACGCAGTAAATGAGTCTGACCTCGAGAGTACGTTTGAGATCAGCCAAGAGATGAGTGAGAAAATCTTTGTGATTCCTCCATCTCGTACGCGCTACCTAAGTGAGATCGCAGAGAGCAACCGTGCATATGACGCTTTCGCGAAAGCGCAACAAGAAACAGCACAACGTCTCTACGGAATTTATAAGACCATAGAAACTATTGCCGGTACAGCTCCAGCACTAGACAAAGCAGGAGTACAGTTAGCCGACTTTACAACTGAAAACACAGAAGAAGATAAAGACCTTATTAAATTGTTGCTAGCACAGTTTGACCGAGTAAAAATGGATCTTGATCCGTATAACTGGGAAGTTATCACTGGTTGGGAAGAAAAAGTAAATAGATACAAAGCACCTGTGTATACCTTTAAGGTAAGAGATAAGGAGATTAAAATCCCTACGCACAGCGCATCGCTATCACATACAGAAATCCCTAAAATAGCATTACCTAAGTACCAAGCCTGGGGAGACATTTTAATCTGGTGTTTACAAGAAAACGTACCAGGAGAATTCCCATACACAGCAGGGCTATATCCTTTTAAACGTACGGGAGAAGATCCTACACGAATGTTTGCAGGAGAAGGAGGACCAGAGCGTACTAACAGACGTTTTCACTATGTAAGTGCTGGATTACCAGCTAAGCGTTTGAGTACGGCTTTTGACTCTGTGACGTTATACGGTAATGATCCAGGAATGCGTCCAGATATCTATGGAAAAATAGGAAATGCAGGAGTAAGTATTTGCTGTCTTGATGATGCAAAGAAGCTCTATTCTGGTTTTGACTTAAGTCATGCAATGACATCGGTGAGTATGACCATAAACGGGCCAGCACCTATGTTACTTGGTTTCTTTATGAATGCCGCTATCGATCAAAACTGTGAGAAGTACATTAAAGAAAACGAACTAGAAGCAGAGGTAGAAGCAAAGATTGCAGCTATCTACAAAGGAAAAACACGTCCAGCATACCAAGGCGATCTTCCAGAAGGAAATGATGGTCTAGGGTTAATGCTGCTGGGAGTAACGGGTGATCAAGTATTACCAGCTGATGTATACAGCCGCATAAAAGTAGAGACACTCACACAAGTGCGTGGTACAGTACAAGCAGATATCCTTAAAGAAGATCAGGCGCAGAATACTTGTATCTTCTCTACAGAATTTGCACTGCGCTTAATGGGAGATGTACAAGAGTATTTTATCGAGCAAAAGGTGCGTAACTTCTACAGTGTGTCTATCTCTGGATATCACATTGCAGAGGCAGGGGCAAACCCTATCACACAACTTGCACTTACATTGTCTAACGGATTTACGTATGTAGAGTATTACCTAAGCCGTGGGATGGATATCAATAAATTTGGTCCTAACTTATCGTTCTTTTTCTCAAACGGAATCGATCCAGAATATGCGGTTATAGGTCGTGTTGCTCGTAAGATTTGGGCAAAGGCAATGAAGGAGAAGTACAAAGCAAATCCTCGTGCACAGATGCTTAAGTACCACATCCAGACATCTGGGCGTAGCTTACACGCACAGGAGATTGACTTTAACGATATCCGTACGACACTGCAAGCGTTATATGCGATTTATGACAACTGTAACTCGTTACACACAAATGCATATGATGAGGCGATTACAACACCTACAGAAGAGAGTGTACGTCGTGCAATGGCAATACAGCTTATTATCAATAAAGAGCTAGGACTTACTAAAAACGAAAACCCAATACAGGGATCATTCATTATAGAAGAACTTACAGAGCTTGTAGAAGAAGCAGTCTTACTAGAATTTGACAGAATCACAGAGCGTGGCGGAGTATTAGGAGCCATGGAGACTATGTACCAGCGTTCTAAAATTCAAGAAGAAAGCTTGTATTATGAAACGCTTAAGCACAACGGTGAGTTCCCAATAATAGGAGTAAATACGTTCTTGAGTTCAAAAGGAAGTCCGACAGTACGTCCAGCAGAAGTAATTAGAGCTACCGAAGAGGAGAAGCAATATCAAATCGATATGCTTAATCACCTGCATAAGGAGAAAGCAGATAAAATAGAAGCACAACTTGAGACGATACAAGATGCAGCGATTAATAACCGCAACATTTTTGAAGAACTCATGGAAGCGACTAAAGTTTGTTCTCTAGGGCAAATCACAAGTGCCCTCTTTGAAGTAGGAGGACAGTACAGACGTAATATGTAATACAACTAGATTTAGTTATTAAAAAAAGGCGACCCAGAGGGTCGCCTTTTTTAATTATTTTTTTTCAAACTTAATCCGTCCATGGACCGCTTTCTGTAACATGTATAAAATGATTATTTTTTAGTCTTGCAAGACCCAGATATCCGCCTATCCAAATCGTACCCGAGGTATCTTCATAAATGGTTTGTATAGCATTGCTTTGCACACCATCTGTCTCTGTGAAGTTGGTGAAATTCTTTCCATCATAACGATACACACCCGCATTTTCGGCAGGAAACCAGATGTTTCCTTTGGAGTCTTGAAAGAGCGACCAAACTTCTTCACCTGTAATGATACCATCTGTGGTAAAGTTTGTAAATGAAGATCCGTCGTATCGGCTCACGCCTTTATGGTGTGTTGCAAACCAGATATTTCCTGCGCGATCTTCTAGCATGTCATTTACATTATTTCCCGCAAGTCCGTCTTTTGTAGATAAGGTTTCTAGCGTATCTCCATCCCAGATAAAGGCACCAGCGTTTGAAGCAAACCATAAACGACCTCTCGTGTCTTCCATGATACTATGCACAACTTTAGTACTTGAAACACCTCTAGAGTTATCTGCTATCGTTTCTGGAAGAGCGAACGGTTTAAAAGTAGTTCCATCATAACTATTAACGCCATTTAAAGCTCCTATCCACAGCGTTCCTTTTGAATCGAGCAACATACTCCATACATTACTTTCTTTAAGTCCTTGCGCTTCTGTGTAGTTTATAAAAGAAGGTTTTCCTGTTGTTGTAGATGTAGTCAAGTCAAGCGATGTAATTCCTCTATTGGTCCCAAACCAGATGGTACCATTTTTATCTTCCAAAATCGCTCTCACTGCTTCTCCATTAAAACCTTCGTCTATAGAAAAGTAGTCTACGCTCGTTCCATTATATCGTATCACGCCATCACCATTAGTTCCCATCCACATCGTCCCTTGTGAATCTTGAAAAATTCTTCGTATGAATTGGCTTAATGGAGGAGGAGCCAAATCAATGACAGTAGGTCCCATGCTTTTTTTAGTAGCTGAGGTCGTATCGCTCAAGGCGAAATGAGGAGCTTCATCTATAACAGAGGTTTGTATCGCTTCTTTGCAAGAAATGCTAAGCAGTAGCACTATAGAAAATACAATCAAAGTAATTCTGCCGAAGGTCATAGCAATATTTTTAAGTGTGGATACTTAAAAGTAAACTATTCAAATCAATTAGTAAGTGAGATGATTACTGATTGTCTTTTGTCCAGATAGTCTCAAAAGTCTCACACACAATGAGCATATTATCTATGGCTTTAATCAATTTTTGGCTTATTGGATTTTATAAATCCAAAGTGATTCACCTAAAGGCTCTGCTGGGCTTAGGCCACACTCTTCAGCTCTTTCTATACTTTCTGGATCATTGATGTTAATCATTAATTGGTCAGGACAATTGTCATCACTTGAGCAACCTGTTACTACAGTTATGATCAATATTATTAACAAGTATTCAAAAGCTTTTTTTATCATATTATTTTTGTTGGGTCTTCTAGAACAAGCTGAACATGGAGAAAATTAAGCTCCTTAAGACTTGCATAATAGCTAATTGGTTTTAGTTTGTGGTCTGGTTTGTTTGGACTAAATATACAATGAATTTTGAAGTTGTGGGCTGCGTGGAATGATTTGAAAGTTGACTGTAAGAAGTACGCTTTCGCGAAAATGTAATAAGTATGAGTGAAGCGAAAAACTAGCTCTCATCGCATTGGCAAACAAAGATTTTAAGTAAGTTTTTGCAATCATAAAATCAGGAAGACCATACCATGAAAACTATAAATCAAGATTAGCTTAAAAGCTTGTGCTGAGCGCAGCCAAAGGAGGTTTGTTTTTTTAGCTTGGTTCTTAGTTGGTAATAATGCTTATTTTAGTACCTCTAATTTCCTGATGTCGTAAATGAAAATTTCCTTATCTCTTTTAACCTTAATTTTTATTTTTCCGCTTTTTTCGTACTCCCAATTTCCATTATTTATCAATTCACAAAAATCGAATTTTGAAAACTTTGTAAAATCAGTTTTATTTATTTCTAATATTTCGTCTCCAGTTTCTAATTTTCCATAAGAACTAGAATTGTTAAATATGACTCCAACAAGTAATTTATTGTCTTTTAAATTTGGCTTAAATCCAAAATCTTCAATAGAATCGTAATCATAATTTTCGATTTTTTTTAGGAATATCTGGTTATTTCTCCAATCTAATATGATGTTAAAATTCTTCAAAAAACCTGTTCCTACAATATTTGAATACCCCCTAAATTGGATGATTTTGCCATTAAAAGAAGTATCTCCAATTCTTAAGCTTTTACTTTTTGCATAATAAGTTGTATCAGATTTTGCGATACCACTTACACCATATGTATTTGAACCTTTTGTGAAAGTACTATTTAGGTTTACATCCTCTTTCTTTAATTGGTGATAAAACTTTTTTGGTAAAGTTATTTCTCCATTTGAACCAGTATCAAAAGTTATATTATTAATTTCAGTACCATTCACTAATAAACTAATTAAAGGAGTACTTGATATTTTTGGGTTGAATTTTAATACTTCATAATCACTAGATATATCTAGTTTTGAAATGTTATCTGTTAAAGTAATTGTTTGATTTTTATAATCAATTTTCCAAAAAGCTTCTTTCATAAGGTTAGCACCAATGATACCATCAAGTTTGATACATTCCATTACATCTGAAGAACTCAAATCTTGTACTATTGCTCCAGTATTTAGAAAATTAACTGAACCAATTTTAACATTAGAAAGAGAAACATATTTCTGGTCTGCTGACGTATTCCCCCCTGAATCTCTAACATTTCCTTTTGCTTTTGTCGTTAAGCTCAATTTTTTTGCAAACTCTAATGAAATAATATTTGGAGCTCCTGTGTCAAATAAAAAATTTCCTTTCATTCCGTTTATTTGCACCTCTAGAACTGGTAATCCTGCACGAAATTCAAATGGAGTTGTTATAAAAAAATCTTTCTGTTCAGTTTTTCCAGATTTCATTAATTGTAATTGTTTAAGTGAATTACAACTTGTGAGTAGGATTGCAAATATTAAAATATAATGACTTTTCATAAATTCTAGGTAACAGCCACTACATAAAGCGAATGCAGCTCCCGATAGCTAGCGGGATTGCTGATTTGCTTTAGTTTATGGTCTTGTTTGTTTGATCTAAATATACAATGAATTTTGGAGTTGCTGCTGTACTTAGTATTTTCAAAGTTGATTGTAAGAATTGCGCTTTTGCGAAAACGTAATGAGATTTGATTAAAAATAAAACTAGCCCTCATCGCAGTGGCAAACAAGCTTTTAAAACAAGCCTTTGCCATCATAAAATCAGGAAGACCCTACGACGAAAATTATAGATCAAAATTAGCTTAAAAAGGCTTGTTTTTTAACTCAGTTCTTTGTTGTGGTTAGTGTTTTCGTTTAGTAATGTCTATTTAAAATTTATTTCTGCAATTTTAGTATTTCCATAATAAAGCGTGGCATTTTTTGCACTTTTTAGCATTGGAAAATATAAGTTTACATTCCTCTTTCTTAAATCTTTTGGCTCAAAATATGATTCATGGCATTCCCTATCAGGATTTTTAAAACTTATCTTGTATTTGTCATAAGCTTCATAGCATATCGGTATGGTTAAATTATTAATTCTCTCAAATTCATAATCCAAAAACGTATCTTTTATTTCTGGGTTATATCTTTTTTCCAAAGATTTGTATTTGGGTTTATTCTTAATTAATTTAATAAAATGCCATTTGTCTGTCAAATTTGTATATGCTACATCAATTGGTCGTAACCGTACACTGTCTTGATAATTTACAAGCGAAAATTTATTAGCATCAAAAGCTCTTTTCTTGTTATCAAGCATCTCTACTCTAATTTTTATATTATATTGAACTACTTCTTTTGATTTTGTTGTGACATTAGTTACCATTCCTATAGATTGACTCGCTTTTTTAGTTTTCGCATATTCAATAGTTAGATTATCCTCTTGAATCTTAACTTGTGAATAAAATAATTGGGTAATTAGAAATGCCAATATTGTAAGTTTTATTTTCATACTGTTTATTTAATAATATGTTCAGTTCGTTGATTTTAATTTATTAAAATTATAAAATTTTCCAGTTCGTTTATGGACATTAACCACAACAGGCCACTACATAAAGCGAGTGCGGCTCCCGATAGCTAGCGTGATTGCTGGTTTGCTTTAGTTTATGGTCTTGTTTGTTTGATCTAAATATACAATGAATTTTGGAGTTGCTGCTGTACGTAGCACTTTCAAAGTAAGCTATTACGCTTTCGCGAAAGCGTAACCCAAGTATAATAAGTGAAGAGCATTGTAATAGTAGCAAGCAAGGACTTAAAGCAATCCTTAGCCATCATAAAATCAGGAAAACCCTACGATGAAAATTATAGATCAAAACTAGCTTAAAAGCTTGTACTGAGCGAAGCCGAAGTAGGCTTGAATTTTAATTCAGTTCTTTGTTAGCAACTGCCCTTTTCACTCGAATATTGGTCTAGTTGAATTAGTTTCTTTTATGAAAATCAACGCGTCAAAATTCTTGATTAATGGAAGATAATAAATATCCTCTTCCGATTCTTTTGCATAACCGATTAACCTTGTAGGGGCGATTATTTCATCTGTGTTTAGTTCATTTTTTAAGTCCGTCAAATCTATAATAAACGAGTTATTATTTTTAGATAGTCTATTTTCCCAAAACAAGCTGTCGATAGCTTTTAATGAATTGGTTTTGAGTTTCTCCTTATAACTGTGGTCTCCGTTAATAAATTTTTCATCCATATACGAATAATTGCCTTTTAAGGTCGTAAGTCCAATCGTATAATACTCTTGATTGAAATCTTTTTTTAAATCTCTGCCCATAATCCCTATTTCATTATCTGTGATAATTTCGTTTGAAATATGTGCATTGTGAGCCCAAACAATAATCTTTTTGTCCGAATTTTTAGCCAAAAATGATATTCTGTCTGCCATTATTTCATCTCGACTTTGAAATGGTTTTTGGTTTTTAATGTTTACGTAGTTGATATATGTGTTTTTCCCATTGAATAGAATTTCTCTGATTGATTTAGTTATTTTTTTTGTCGATTCTAAATAATTTTCAATTTCTAAGATGTTATTGTAAATAGAATTATTGATCTTGTATTCTTTTTTTAAATTATCAGTGGAACTTTTTGCAATATTGGATTCTAATTCCTGCAAAAGCTTATTCAATATTTTATCATTTTTTGGATTAATATTGTCTTTTAATAGGTCATAGAAAACCCAATAAGAATCGTCACAACCTTTAAACTTAATGTTATATTGGGTTTTATTATCCTTATACCATTGTAGGAAAGATTTCATTTCTTGGGTTTGATAAATTGAAAATAGGTGTTTACGCATTAAGCTATCTAATGGCCTTTTATCCAAATCTTTGTTCAAGATTTCAATATCATCGTAGGGATTTTCCAATACGACGACACTAAACCCTTTTTCTTTAATTAGTCTTTTTGTTATGATTTCTCTAATTCGATAAAATTCAGAGGTTCCGTGTGTGCTTTCTCCAATTGCAACTATCTTTTTGTTGCCTATTTTTTCTATCAAAGGGTCTAAACTATTGCGCAGAATTTCTTCGCTAGAAAAGTCTAGTTTTTTAGAGGCTTTTGATAAAGCCGACTCAAGTTCGTTAGAATTGTAGTTTTCTAAAGTTAACATTTTTGTTTCTTTTAATTCCTGAATATCTTTGCCGTCAATACTCACTTTAAAGTCATCAAACCAAGCAACACCTTTTTTACCTAAAATACCGCCTACATAGATAGCTTTTGCATTAGATGGATAGGGAAGTTTTATAGAATATTCTTTCCAATCACTGGTTCCTCTTATTTTTTGATTTTGCATTGATTTAAATGCCAAATTTCGTTTTTTTGAATCTCCATCAATTCGCATTAAAAGCCCAACAAATCCTTTTACATTTTCGTATTTAATTCGACCAGAAAGTACAATGGTGTCTCCAACGTAATTTGCTGGTATTCTATAAGTAATACAACCAAACTTCCCATCTTTATCGGAAATAATTTTCCCAGCAGAATTGCCCTCACTGATAATTTCTCCCGTTAAATTTTCAAAATTCCCCCACTTAAACCATCCTGTGGGCATTTTTTCTTTTTGTGATTTAAAGTCGTTAAAGTCTAAATTGTATTTATTCTGACTTTTAACAGCTATTGGTATTATGATTATTAGAAATAAAAAGTAAAATGTTTGTTTTATGACTTTCATATTTTAGCTGAATGTTTTTTTAGGGTTGTTGCTAACAGGCCACTGCATAAAGCGAGTTCGGCTCCCGATAGCTATCGGGATTGCTGATTTGCTTTAATTTGCGGTCTTGTTTGTTTGAACTAAATATACAATGAATTTCGGGGTTATGCACCACGCATAGCGGTTTCAGAGTTGCATTTGACGAGTGAGAAATGAACGATTTCGGGAATTTCCTAGAACGCAACTGCGTTGGATGTGGCTTATCTTGAGATGAAAAATAGGTCCTTTGGAAATTAGCCTCTACGGTTAAGTTAAGGGTAGTGGAGGGGCAAGCAATTTTTTTGTTTCTATCTGCGTACTTGCCTAAGGCTTATTGTTTTGAGTTATTCCAAAGCTAAACCATAAGATTTTGCAACATCACAGATATACTCAGACCTTTCGATGTAGCCCTAAAGTCACCATTATGTTTAGGTTTTGTTGTCTTTAGAATTGGCACACAACAATAAGAGCATTTCTCCTTGCTAGCTATATCCGTCTAAACAAGTAATGTAAAAACTCAATAACAAAAATTAAACTAGGTAACAGTTTACATTTATTCAAGTTCCTTAATAGCTTCACACATTTTATTGAAAAACTTTTGTGGTTCGTCTACATGAAATGAGATTGTTGTAAAATTATTTTTTATGCCATATAGACTATAAAGAATTCCAGTCTTTTTTAGAGTTAGGGTCACATTATGATTCTCATGTTTACCAAAAATGGAAAGTCTACTCCCTTTTTGGTATTTATTTTTTGAAGAAAGCACAATACTTTTAATGTTGCTTAACTCAATAGAAGTTTCTTTTATTATGCCATATCTTAAATGAAGAATATCTTCTTCAAAAGAGATTGGTCTTTTAATGATAGATTTCAGGAAACCTAGAATTTGTAGTAATGAATAGATACTTAAAAAGGTGATTAGCCATGCTTTTGGATTGCCCTCTTGCTCTAAGATATAATGAAAGACCGTAGTTTCTACGCCGATGATTAGCATAATGCCCAAAAATATTGAAATAGAAGTACTTTTTTTATGGATCGAAAATTCTCCATTTTTAAGCGGGCGGCCTTTCCACTTTATAATACCGTAGTACACTACTGTAATTTCTGTCGCAATTATTCTCGCCATAAAATTAGGAAGAAGGTCTTGAGAAATTGTTTTTACAACAGTATAAAAATCTATATAATTGCCCCTATTTTTGTTATAGTTCAGTCGTGCCTTTCGAAGGTTTATTAGAATATAAGCGATAATTCCAACTTCCAAAATAGGCAACAGCCAGGTGCCTAAAAATGGCAATACGGTTTGATTTTCTGTGGGTATTATTTTGTAACAGATAAAAAGACCAATAATTACAACTAGAACAACTGTTTGCTTTGGAATTTCCTTTTTTCTAATTAAAAAGAAATAAATCAATGGAACGGTTAGCATTAAGTCTATAGTTATCCCTACAGAAATCAAACTAGAATTTGCTAAAAACTGAGTTGATTTTGAAAATAAGATTAACACGCTTATAAGTGCAAGCGGAATTAAGAAAGGTATAACTTGATTCTTAAAATCGATGTTTCTAATATCCATAGAGATATATTAAAATTATATTATTCTTCTGATTTTGTCCTACCATCAGGCCACTGCATAAGTCACACACGATTTCCCATAGCTATCAGGATTGCTGATTTATTATGATTTGCAATCTTATTTGTGTGATCTAAATATACAATGAATTTTGGAGTTGCTGCTGTAAGTAGCACTTTCAGAGTTGGCTATTACGCTTTCGCGAAAGCGTAACCCAAGTATAAGTGAAGAGCATTTGTTATAGTAGCAAACAAGGACTTAAAGCAAGTCTTAGCCATCATAAAATCAGGGAAACCTACGATGAAAACTATAGATTAAAATTAGCTTAAAAGCTTGTGCCGAGCGTAGCCGAAGTAGGCTTTTTTTTAACTCAGTTCTTTGTTGGCAATAGTTTTTATTCCGTCATCCATTTTATCAAATCTTTTTCGTTTACAATTGCCCAAGAATGTGGATGTCTTTCTCCATTTGCTCGATAGCCTTTGTTCTCTGTTTTTATTAATTCGATATTTTTGTTTCCAAATTCAGTTTTTAATTTGTCTGATAGTTTTTCAATGTAAAAGGCATTTAAATCCTCAAAATCGTTTTTTCTGTTTTCTTTCCACCATTTCAAGTCAGGTTCTGTATAGAATCTGATTTTTAGATTTTGTAGACCTTTTAAATTATGGATATTTTGTGTTTCGTAAGTGGAAGGTGAGTTATTTTCATAATTGGCTATACCATTTTTGGGATTTCCAAACTCATTGTCAAAAAAGTCTTTAATCCACTTTGCTTCTTGAATAGATGGCTCGGAAAAGTTCAATTCCAAATTCTTTTTGGCAGTATTATAGAGTGCTAAAAGGTCAATTGGCGAGTCTACTATAAAAACACCTTTCGGTTGAATTTGACTTTTATTCTTTACGAGATAATCACTAATTAGTAGACTTATATTTCCACCACTTGAAAATCCACCAATGAAAATATTTTCTTCTGATAAGTTTTGCCCTTTAACTATTTTCGTCAATTGTTCTGCCAATTCTTGTTTTTCTTTTTGGCTTAAATATAAACGTTGGTTTAAGTTCATTGCTAAAACTGAAAAGTCATTTTTTACACTTATTTCAGAGATATTAAATTCAGATAATGTGTTTTCTGCATCACAAGGGAAACAAGGAAATAAAATCAATAATCCTTTTTGATTTTCGGCTTTGATTAATTCAAATTCGTTCGTCTTTATAATTTGAGATTTTGGTTTTTCAGTCCGATTATTTTCTTCGGATTTTCCCTTGCAAGAAGTTCCAATTAAAAGCAGAATTATTATATAATTGACGATTTTCATAAATTGTGGGTAACAGGCCGCTATCTGTCACAATATGCAAGCAAGAACAACAAATTACCATGTTCAAAGCTTTGAAGTAGGCTTTTGCCAGCCCTCGCATTAGATTGAGCTTTACTTTTGCCAAGAATGGGCACTACTTGATTAGATATATTATACACTAAATGAGTATCCATTATAGCTTTAGAAAAACCTTTATGCCAAACAATATTTTCAATCTTCACAGTTACTTGAATTATTGAATCAGATGGAAAAGTATGGCTATTTTTTAGAAGAAGTTTAGCGTTAGTTTTTTTGCCTAGTTCTTTTAACGACTCTGCAAAAATACTTCTGTAATTGAGTTTTTTTCCTTTTGATAGAGAAAAATAATCATTCTTAAATGTTCCTTGCGATTGTATTCTTGTAAAATTACTTGATTCATCCCAGACAAAATGGACAGTCTTATTACAATCTGATTTAGAAATTAGCGTATTCATTTTTCTATTGGAAGAACATCCAATAATTAGAAAGCATGTAATTAGGCTAAAGAAAATAAGAAGTTTTTTTTTCATTGGTTAATTCAAGAGTTTCTAAAATTTTGTACAACAAGCAAGTGCATAAAACGAGTGGGGAATTACTGATTTAATTTCGGTCTTATTTGTTTGCTCTAAATATACAATGAATTATAGTGTTACTTGATTCACATATAGACTACACATTTGTAAATGATAATCACATTTTCGCGAAAGCGTAAAAACTAACAATGATAATTTCCTCTATGTGAAAAGGAAACTGTTGAAATTTTTTAGTGCGAAATCTATTTGAAACCTATACTAAAAGTATGATGGTTCCTTTTTCTCTTTATGCTACAACTAACTTAATTCAGAATTTAAAATAATGCGATAGCCTATAATGTCTTTTGGTAAGTCATTACGATCATCATTTTCTATATGCATCATAAAGTAATTACTTTTTGCTCTCACAGGTCCTTGTACTGTCCAGAATTGGCCTAATTTATTAGCTTTTAATAGTATTTCATAGACCGCAGTTTTATAGTCTCTAGCTTTATATGAAAGATTGATTGCAAAAGACTTTGTACCATTAGCTTCGGGAAACTGAGTAGTATAATCATCACTATTGAGATCTACTTCCTTTGAGGTGTCAAACAATTGGACGATTTTTTGAATTAGCACATCAGGTTTGTCGTTCTGATACCTTATGGAAATAATAAGCTGTTGAGGCATTTTGGTGTAATTGCTCTTATGGTTTTCATTAAAAGTAATGCAATAAATTTAGATCGCTATGCTAGGCCAAAGTAAAAACTTAAAATACCTAGTGTGTTGAAAATGCCGTGTATCATAATCATAAACCACAAGTCGTATTTGCGCTTGTAGAATATGATAGATAACAGTGCTCCTATAATTATTACAACAAGTTGCCCCGTGATTCCCTGCTGCATGTGCATATATCCGAAAAAGCCACAAATGACTAGAATATTAATAGCAAGACTGATGTTGCTATCTCCAAAGAACTTGACGAACTGTCGCATGAGATAACCTCGAAAAATAATTTCTTCTCCAAATCCCGCAGTAACCCACACTATCAATAACCAGACAATTGTGGTTTGAAGATCTCCTTCTAGTTGGCTCATGCTGGAATAATCAATAGGAACTTCTGTGAGTATCTCGATTCCCGGAACCACAGCAAAGACATAAAAAATAAAGAGTGCCAGTGCAACTAAGGGAGCATGTACAAGGAGATTTTTTGCATTGAAATTTGTACGTTTAAATCCAAGTGCCGTAAATGGTTTTCCCTTGTATTCTATATAATTTGCTATAATGATGATCATAGAGATAATTATATTTTCAAAAGGTGTTCTGGTAATTGGTCCAAAGTACATGAAACAAATAATTGCAAGGGTAACTATTGGAATTACTATTTGTCGTACGGTAAGTTTGTTCATTATCGTGATTTTAAATTCAAAACGAAATAATGAACTTAAACTCTGAAAAACCCTTTAAACGCTGATGTTTTTACTGAATGGTCGCAAATTGATAACTGAATAGCAGACTGTGTCGTTGCATGTTACTGAAACCAATTCATAAATGCTTCTCGCTTATAACGGCTAATGGTGATATTATGGATTGCTTTGTTTTCAATAGCAGTTTTTAACTGGACGCGCAACTTGCCATTTTCAATCTTTTCAATGTGGTCCACAGCATCTTTATGGAGGATGATTTGCCTGTTTCCTCTAAAAAATAATTGATCGTTTATCTTTTCTTCAAGTGCATTTAATGTGAAATCTGAGGTAATTGTTTTACCATCTTTTTGAACAGCATAAACAATTTTATTTTCGCTGTAAAAGCAAGCAATATTATCATAAGAAAGCTTCGTTATTGTCGCGCCACTTTCAATAGTGATTTCGGCATCTTTTATGGACAGCTTATATAAATTATAGATATCGAGGGAATATGCAAACCCTATGAGAATGAAACTTACCAACAAGGTAACTAGCAGTCCAGTTAGTAAGTAATAGAATTCAGTTTCTCCACCCGCAATTTTATTTAAAAGAATACCTAAGGGAATATACATGATGGTAATATATCCAAGCGTAGTGACCATATACCAAGAGATAGATTTGATTTCTACCTTTTTTGAAAAATACTTTCTCTCGTAAAATTTAAAATTAAGATACGCTATAATCCCAATGAATGTACACAAGGCAAGAGACGATAGAAAACCTTCCAAGGGAAATCGGTACGACTCACCGTCTGGAAAACTCTCGCGCGTGGCTAGATGATTAACCACTAAAGAGAAAATCATGAATAGCATTACTTTTTTAAACAAATTCCATGCAGCACTACGGGTAGGTGAGTGGTCTCGCGTGTTGGGAGTATTCTTGGCTGGTTGTTTAGTACTCATGAATGAGAAGCCCTCTGATTAATTGAATGCAGGGTGATGCGATTGCTGTATTGGTAGCTTGTTATATCTATATAATAATCAATGTTTGGAGAAAGATACTAGCTTTAAGAATTACAAAGGCTGAATTATTAATTATTCTGAATCTCGTTACTCTTTAATTTCTCTATTTTGGGTAATACTTTTAAATAATTTATAAGCATACAAGACTGCAATTAAAGTTAAGAGGCAACAAATTAAATACTTCTCTTCTGCGTAATAACTTAATGCACCAACCACTCCAAAGGAAGTCCATAAGAGGTTTGTCAAGGTGTCGCTTTTGAGTAGGTTTTTCATAGGTTTTTTAGGTTGGTTCTTTGTTGTGCGTTCGTTTTTATTCTTCATCAATTTCAGACATTCGCTCGTTTATAAACTCAAAAAATCCAACTTCTCCTGAAATCTCCCAAACTTCGTGGTCCCAATCAACTGTTGAGTTTCCATTGTTTTTGTAAAAACATTGTGCATTTCCAGCTCCATCAGGGAAGAATTCAAGTAAATCGTCAAATGAATAACCTTCTGGCTTTACATTTTGCTCTTTGCAAATTGGATTCATCATTTCCGCCATAACTTTAATATCTTTATTTGCCATCACAAAATTAGCATCATAGATTTCTCCAAATCCGTTATGTATTTTGTAAAAGGTTTTTAAGTCATTAGGAACATTCCAATTAAATGCTTTTAAGTTTTTATTCGGTTCTGTATTTAAAAGAGGCGAGCCTCCAGTATATATTTTGAAGTAATCTCTATCGTCATAAAGTTTCATATCAAGTAAATAATGTAAATGCCAAGTATTTTCTTTTTTTTCTGCAAAAATGAATTTACACCTCTCTTTTAATGAAGAAATCAGATTTGGAATTTTCTTGGAAATTGGTTTAAAGTTTTCCGTTATGAATTCCGTATTAGTTTTATCGTTTAAACTCGTCCAAGGACAGTCCTTTGGTAATTCTCCAAGGATGTGAAAGTTTGAGCTATTTCTTGATTCAAACACAAGCTCAATTCCGTCAAAACCATATTTACTTATGATTTCATTTTCCAGATTTGTAGTTCGTATGAATTCCGGATTAAATTCCTTTTCCGAATCTCTTTTTAGTTCGTTCCTAAATTCCTCTTTTAATTCAGAAGTCAGATTTTCATAGTTTTTCTTTTTATTATTCTGACTATTTGCTCCGAAAAAAGATAGTATTCCCATTATTAAAATTATATGTTTCAATGTTTCTCTCAAATGTTTTACAACAGGCCACTGCATAAAGCGAGTGCGGCTCCCGATAGCTATCGG